>Ga0154758_114_pt1 | contig 42653 bp, 35 predicted proteins | sample Rifle2008BG16ft_FD_105766 | JGI IMG/M metagenome (GOLD analysis project Ga0154758, IMG submission 105766) | Spirochaetes bacterium RBG_16_49_21
TTATTTTTCGGGCAAATTGTGAGGCACTCACATTTTTTAACCCCCGTCCCCCGCCTAATCATTACCCACATCTCATTCTCTCATGCCCCCCAACCCCCCGGAGGGGGGCTAATATAGATTTCTAAGAAATAATGTAATATTTCAATATATTTCTTCATAATAATACATAATCTCCAAGTCCCCCTCCGGGGGATTTAGGGGGCCGTGAGGCTTGATTTAAAGATGTGGGTAATGAATAGCAGGGGGATGGGGGGGGGTCTAAAGTGCGGGATTCCCGAAAATTTAATTCACACCCGTTCCATACCAAGGTAAAACATTTTTTTTTAATTGACAAATACCAATTCAGAGCCAAAAAGACTAATTTAGTTTTCGGCGATCAGTGGCTTATGGTTACTATTCGCTCATATAAAATAAGAGATGCATCATGGACATAAGAGAAGCGTTTTCCGGGGAAAAACTGAAATTTTTCGGATCTTTTGTGCGCATTGCGGTTATTTATTTCATCGGTTTTTCTCTTTTCCTGTTTGCTTCAACCATCATCCTTATACTCCTCACCAGACCGGAACGCGAGGTGGTGGTCCCGGAGGTGGAAGGGAGAAATTTTATCGAAGCATACAGCGGTTTGATCCGTAAGGGGATACAGCCGGAGATCAATTTCAAGGACATAGCCGACCTGGACGACGGCATGATCTTGAAACAGTACCCGAAAAAAGGGACGGTCATTCCCGAAAGCAGGAAGCTTAAACTCCTGGTAAGCAGATCGATGTACACCATTGAAGTGCCGAATCTGATCGGCAAGGAGCTTCCCCTCGCGTTGAATAATCTCAAGAAGATCCACCGCTCCGGCAAGAGCATATCGCTCGGCACCGGCGTCATATCCTATATCCCCTCGGACACGATCGCGGATAATATCGTCATCGATCAGAGTCCGCTCCCGGGTGAAAAAATTACTCCTGAAAGAAAGATCAATATTCTCATATCAACCGGAAAGCTGGCAGCGGAAAGCGTCATGCCCGGGATTGTAGGCCAGTCAATCGAGCTCTGCTTTGACCTTGTCCGCTCCCGGGGACTTTCGCTTTCAGAAAAGATACTGCTGACCGATGACAAGAATAAAAGCGGCCTGATCGCGGCGCAGACGCCGGAGAATGGGGCGCTCATTCAGAAGGGAGGCGCGGCCACCGTCACGGTGAATTGGCATCCGCTGGACAAGCATCCGTATGCGGCTTACGAAAAAATTGAATACCCTATCCCGAGCGACGGGAAGCCGGGCCTGTATGAGGCCTATATCGACGATAACCGTTCAAAGAGAATACGGTTTTCCCAATATGTGCGTCCCGGTCAAAAAATCGTGTTTATCTTCAGGCGCGAGGGGAACGCCAAAATAACCATCCGCTGCAACAAAAAGCAGATTGATGAAATGGAAGTCAATGTCGATTAAGAAGGCGGATAAACTTTTGATCTCGCCTTCCGTCATCGCCACGGATCTGACGGAGCTCGTAAGAATATCAGGGAACTGCTGGACAGCGCCGCTTTGGAAGAGAAGAATAATTAATTCGTTGACATCGTCTATTTTCTGTTGACAAAAAAACGGCCTTAAAAATAAATAAGTTCCTAATCATTTCAGGAGGGAGGAGATTGTGGCGGTAAAGATACGCTTGCAGAGGGCGGGAACGAACAAGAAGCCATTCTACCGGATCGTCGCCGTTGACGAAAGGAAGAAAAGAGACGGCAAATTCGTTGAGCAATTGGGCCGGTATCAGCCGATTGTCGACGGAGAACAATTTATCATCAATGAAGAGAAGCTTTTTCGCTGGTTGGGAAACGGTGCTCAGCCGACACATACGATCAAACAGCTGTTAAAGAAAAGGGGGGTGTGGCAGAAATTCAAAAGCAAAAAATAATTCGTCAGGAGGCTGAAATGAACTACAAAGATCTCGTTGACTATATGGTCAAGTCCCTGGTTGATCATCCGGATGAGGTGGAAATACGGGAAGTTGAAGGAGAAAAATCTACCATCCTCGAATTACGGGTAACCAAAGAAGACATCGGCAAGGTTATCGGGAAACATGGAAGAATAGCACGGGCGATTAGAACTATTATCAACGCTTCTGCCACAAAATCGGGGAAGAGGGTCGTATTGGAAATACTTGATTGATGCCAGATGACGATTATATACGTATCGCTGTCGTAACCGGAGTCCATGGATTGTCCGGGCGGCTTAAAATCCTGGTTATCTCGGATATCAGCGATCGATTTGAAAGAAAAAAACCTGTTTTTATAAAGATCAACGACAGATATCAAAAGTTCGCCGTACTCAATTACAGCCTTTACAAGGATAGAGGCGGCCTGCTTGAGCTCGAGGGGATTGACGACCGCAGCACCGCGCTCTCGTTGAAGGGATCCGACATCTATATTGAGAAAGCTGAAGCCGAAAGAACGAGAGGCAGAACATTAGAAGAAGAAAGCTATTATTTTTACGATATCATCGGCTGTTCCGTCTACTATAAAGGGCGATTGTTCGGCAGCGTAAGCGACATTATGGAGACCGGCGCGGGAGAGATTCTCATAATAGAGATTGACAAGGGGAAAGAGTATATGATTCCCTTTGTTGAATCGATGGTGGATACGAACGAGATACGGAAGAACAAGCTTACAATTCATCCTATCGAGGGATTGATTGACATTTAAGATTGTAACCCTCTTTCCCGGATTTTTTCATTCTCCCCTCGAGACCGGCCTTCTCGGAAAGGCGATAAAGTCAGGAATACTCAGCGTCCTGCTTATTGATGTGCGGGAGTATTCCACGGACAACTACCGGAGTTGCGACGATTACCCTTACGGCGGAGGCTCAGGCATGGTTCTCATGCCGGCTCCTCTGATCAGGGCGGTGAAGGATGTAAAAGGGGAGCACACAAAGGTAGTGCTCACCGCACCCTCCGGAAGCTTGCTTACGCAGGATATGGTCAAGGAGCTCGCCGCATACGAGGATCTGTGCCTTGTGTGCGGCAATTACGAAGGGGTTGACCAGCGATTCATCGACGCCTGCGTGGATTATGAGATTTCAGTCGGCGATTATATACTTTCCGGGGGCGAATACGCCGCGTTGGTGATAATCGATGCGGTCTCACGGTATATTCCGGGATTCATGTCCAATACTGAATCCCTCCGTGAAGAGAGCTTTGAGATGGACTTGCTGGAATACCCGCATTATACGAGGCCCGGAGAGATATTTGGCATGGAGGTCCCCGGCATATTGTTAAGCGGGAACCATAAAAAGATCTCCGAATGGAGGCTCGAGAAGAGCATAGAGCTGACAAAAAGGGTTCGCCCTGATCTGTATAAAAGATATATCACCAGAAAATTATTAGGAGAATGAACAATGGATATCATGCGGGAAGTTGAACAAAGGATCATGCCGGTCAAACGGAAGCTTAATTTTACAATCGGCGATACCGTCCGTGTTCATTATAGAATCGTTGAAGGGAACAGGGAAAGGATACAGGTCTTTGAAGGCATCGTCATAGCGTCGGACAACAAAGGATTGAGTAAGACGTTCACCGTTCGAAAGCTTTCATTTGACGTCGGGGTTGAGCGCATCTTTCCCCTGTATTCAACACGAATCGCGAAAATCGAGGTTGTCAGGAAGGGGAAAAGCCGCAGGGCAAAACTCTACTATCTGAGGGAACGGAAGGGCAAATCCGCCAAATTGCGGGAAAAGGGCCCGAAAGCGGAAAAGCACAGCGTCAGCGCGGCGGATGCGCCGGGTGAACATGCCGGCGACGCCGAAAGCGCCGGCGAAGGAGCGCCTTCCGGAAGCGATCAGCAGAACGAATCCTAAAGCTTCTGAATAAGGATATTCGTTGAAGGATGTAGCCAACAATTATTCTCTGTCTGAAATCAAAAAGGCGGCCGCGGAATGCTCCGCCTTTTCTGTTGAGCCGTCATTCGATATTGAAAAGCAGCTGCTCGTCTGCGGGCATGACGTCATTGCGGGCGTCGACGAAGCGGGCAGGGGGGCTCTGGCCGGCCCCTTGTGCGTGGGCCTGGTCATATACGACCGATCATGTATCCTCTCCTCTTCCGGCATGCCCGGTATCAATGATTCAAAGAAATTAAGCGTCAAAAAGAGGACCGCGGCGCTTGGTATAATCGCCGGCCGCTGCCTCACGGCTTTTTCGGTCCTCGTCTCGCACCGCACCATTGACCGGATAAATATCAATCGGGCGACCGAGCTCGCACTGGTGCGGCTTCTCGAGAGGATTCCGATCAGACCGGATGTCGTGCTTCTGGACGGAAATTTCTCGTTTAAAGTGTCGGTTCCGGTATTATCAATACCGCAGGGCGATACGAAATCGGTGTCGATAGCATCGGCGTCCATCGTCGCCAAGGTGCAAAGGGACATGATCCTTGATAAACTCGATGCCCGGTATCCGGAATATGGTTTTAAAACCAACAAGGGATACGGGACCAGAAGGCATATACAGGCTATTTATGACATCGGGTTTTCGCCGCTGCACCGGAAATCCTATGAACCGGTCAAAAGCCTGATTTCCGGCGGACGCATATCATGAAAATTGAATCGTCAAACATCATCAAGGTAGCAGGTCGGTCGACCGGCGCCGATTCGATAAAGGATTTGAAAAAGGGCTCGGAACTGCCCGCGCGGATAATTGAGCGCCTGGGCGAAAGGGACGCACTTCTTGAAATCGGCGGGAAGCGGGTCCGCGCCGAGTTTGTAAAGGGCCTTCCCTCTGCGGGCAGCCTTCTCTTGAAGCTCGAGGATATTAAGAATAGTCTCTACATATTCAAAATCGTCGACCCGTACGGATTCGATGAATCGATCAAACGGATCCTGGATTTCACCATTTTCGATCCCAAGGATTTCGCCAAGAATGTCCTGCATGCTGCGAGCGGCTTTTTTTCGAAACAGCCTTCCGGAATTTTTGAATTGAGCGCTGCTCTCTTGAGTCTGATAGCAAAATCGGAGAAAAGAGAGGATCGCATGGCGCTCCTCCTCAACAGGCTGCTTGCGCTCGGAATGAGTCATGACCGGGTATCGGAGCTGTCGATTCTATTGTCGGGCGCCGACCTCGGCTCTAAAACTATATGGGCACTATTGTCTTTGCTCGGATTCGGCGACGGCCTCGACCGATGGTCATCCCGCCGGGGAAAGAAGCCTGATGAACTCGTCAATGATATCGTGAGCGATATCGACGGCATAGGGGATGAAAGCCGAAAGGAGGAAATTGTACGCGATCTTGTGCGGATTTTGGCCGAGGGGGGCCGCGGGCATCCGGAATATCAGCAGGGGGAACTGGCTTTCTTCCATGAAGGCCTGTTTTATCCGGTGCGGTATATAGGGAAAAAAAACACCTGGGTTTTCAGTATAGAGTTTTCATATATTGGCAGGATCGATATCCTTGCCAGGGATCTTGAAGCCGGATACTATCTATCAATTTTTTGCGAACAGAGCGATGTTATCCGTCTGTTGTTCGAAGCGCAGGATCAGTTGCTGGACGCCATCAAATCCATCAATTCAAATATTCATATAAATTTTTATAATATGCACAGCAGTGTAAATAAAATAGTTGAAATTTATTCCCGTTACTCACTAAATAGTGTATTTGATGCAAAGGCATAATATGGGCTTTGCCCTCAACCCAAACTGGCTCGCAGGAGGCCCTGCGGGGCTGTTAAGGCCGGCTTTATTGAAACATCCTGTTTCATGCCGGGCGCGGCCAGGACAGCCGCCTGCAAGCGCAACCAGGATGGTTAAAATGCGCTTGCCAGGCGAACCTCGTGTTCGCTCGGGCTTCGCCCATTAGACCCCGTAAAAGATTTTACGCAAGAGACGCAAAAAATGCAGAGTAATACTATAGCATGAAGGACGACAACGTAGGGGTGGCGCTTGAGTATTCAGGCGATTTACCGAAAATTTTGGCTATCGCTCGGGGGAAATTATTTGAACAATTGATGCGGATCGCAGCGGAACACCGCATAACCGTTTATCATGACGTAGATCTGGCTCGTGTGCTATCCACGCTGCCGGTTGGCAGTGAAATTCCTGAATTTTTGTTTAAAGCGGTCTCGGAAGTGCTGGCGTACTGCTATAGAATAAATGAAAAATTCAAATCAAAATTGGACAGCATGGGTATTTTGTAATGTCGAAAATGAAAAAAATACCAGTGGAAGAACTCCGGCCGGGGATGATATACGACAAGCCAATTTATGTGGACAGCAATAATATCCTCATAATGGCGAATGCTCCGATCAAGGAAAGCGATATAAAAAAATTGACGACCTGGGGGATCACCGCAGTTGAGACGGCCGGCGTTTTGCTGAAAATGATAGATGTGGCCAACGAAAAAAACCCGCCGTCGGATTCCGAGAGCGAAAAGAAGATCGTCTCTGAATACAACGACCTTCTTAAAAAACGGAAAACCCTGATCGAAATACACAGCCGGGCCCGCGCCGCCGTCGACGCCGCTTATAAGGCCATCCGCAACAATACCCCTTTCGAGACCGGGGATCTTGAGGAATCGGTCCAAAATATCGTTAAACTCCTTAAAGAGAACAGCAACATTTTTCTGTTTTTGTACGGCCTCGACGAGGGAAAGGACCACACCCTGACCCATTCCGTCAATGTAACCTTTTATTCTCTCATAACCGGGATCGCGCTCAAGTATAACCAGATCAAGCTCACTGAGCTCGGCCTCGGCACCCTCCTTATCGATGCGGGGATGGTGCAGCTTCCGGCGTACATCATCCATAAACAGTCGAACCTGACGGAACAGGAGTTCAATCAGATTAAAACTCATCCGCTGCTCGGGTACCGGGCATTGAAGGATATGGGGAAAATCAAGGAAAGCTCCGCTACCATCTGCCTTCAGCACCATGAGCAATTTGACGGCAAGGGGTACCCGCGGGGGCTCCGGGGACACGACATCGATGAATTCGCCCGGATCACCTCCATCGCCGACAGCTATGAAGCCCAAATATCGAATCGGAGCTACCGGAAAAAGGTCGACTTCTACCATGCGATGCGGAATCTCCTCTCAAGCGGAGTGAATAAATTCGATCCGGTTATCCTGCGCGTTTTTCTGTCGCGGATGTCGGTGTATCCGATCGGCTCCATCGTTGAGCTGAACGACGGAGCCATAGGGATAATCATAGGCTCGGTGCCTGAGAAACCCCTCCGGCCGATCATCAAGCTCATCTTCGACAAGAATAAGAGCCGCATAACAGACACGGCCATAATAAATCTCCTGACCGAATCCTCGCTCTATATAGTCAAGGCCCTGAATGAAAGCGATGTGGGCATCAACATCTTCGACGTGCTCTAGAGCGCCGTATGTCAAACGAGAGCAGCAAAGAGCTTGGGGAAAGCGGCGAGAAGTGCGCTGCCGCGTTCCTGAATGAGAAAAGTTTTGATATCCTCAAGCGCAACTTCCGTTACGGTAGATCGGGTGAGATAGACATCATAGCGAAAAGGAATAACCTCATTGTTTTCGTGGAGGTTAAAAACCGCACCTCCGACCGGTTCGGCGGCGCGCTCTATTCCATCAGCAGTAAAAAGAAGCGGAACCTGAAGCTTGCGGCGAAAGCCTTTTTAAGCTTCCATCCTGAATATAATCGCCCGGATTATACCTTCCGGTTTGATCTCATATCAATTACGGATAATACGGTGGAGTGGATTGAGGATATAGTGAGATAGCTGTCTCGTGCGGGCTGTTTGATAAATCCCAGGGGGTTGCTACCAATTACCCACATCTTTGAATCAAGTTTCTCGGCCCCCTAAATCCCCCGGAGGGGGACTTGACCTCACCCGCGCGCTGCGCACCCTCTCCCATTAAACTCGGAAGAAAGGAGAGGGTTTTCGAAACATTAGGCTTCATCCTTAGACTCCCCCTCTCCTTTTTTCATTTCTTAATGGGAGAGGGGGCCGGGGGGTGAGGTCGGAAACAGGTTTGGGGGGCATGAGAGAATGATATATGGGCAGTGGATAACCAGGGGTTGATGGCTTTTTTTAACAGCCTTATTAAATCGGTTTTTTGACAGGAATACCGCCATGCCGAAAGATAAACTTTTCACTCCCGGCTCCATTGGCCCGCTCAGGCTTAGGAACCGGAGCATCCGGTCCGCTGCGTTCGAGGGGATGTGCCCCGGTGGAGTTCCTTCCGATTCCCTCGTCAGGTATCATGCATCTGTGGCTGCCGGCGGGATCGGCATGACCACGGTTGCGTATGTCTCCGTCACCGACGGCGGCCGCACCTTCAGGCATCAGGCCTGGATGAGGCCTGAAATCATTCCCTTTTTCAAAAAGCTTACGGATGCGGTGCACCGGCGCGGGGCGGCAGCCTCGATCCAGCTCGGCCACGGCGGCAACATGGCTGACCGCAAAGTATCGGGCAGGCGCGCCGTTGCGCCGTCCGCCAGGTTCAATCTCTACGGCCTGACTCTGCCGCGGGCGATGTCGGAGGCTGACATCGAGGATATCGCCCGGGCCTATGCGGACAGCGTGAAGCTTGCGGCCAGGGCGGGCTTCGACGCCGTCGAGATTCATGCCGGCCACGGATACCTGATAAGCCAGTTCCTCTCGCCCTACACAAACCGGCGGAGGGACCGGTGGGGAGGCTCATTCGAGAACCGGACCAGGTTTTTGCGCACGGTAATGGCGTATGCCCGGAAAGCTTCGGGCAAACAGACAGCGCTCCTGGTCAAGACCAATCTTGAGGATGGGTTTCCCGGCGGCATGGGGAGTGAGGATGGGATAGAGGTCGCGCGTATTTTGCAAAACGAGGGAGCGGACGCCCTGGTTCTTTCCGGCGGATTCGTGAGTAAGACCCCCCTGTATATGTTGCGGGGACTCACCCCTCACCAAGAGCTCATCAGCTGCCAGACCGACCCGCTCATCAAGCTCGGGATGGCGGCCTTTTCCCGCATCATGATCCGGGATTATCCTTATACGGAGGCCTATTTTCTCGAGGAGGCGCTTAAAGTGAGAAAGGCGGTCGCTCTTCCCCTCGTGTATGTGGGCGGCCTCGCGTCAAAGAAAAAAATCGATGAAGTCCTTGATGCGGGTTTTGACTTCATCGCCATGGCCCGTTCCCTCATAGCGGAGCCCGATTTCATAAACCTCATCAGGAAGAACGATAATCATGTTTCTCAATGCCTGGCCTGCGGCCCCTGCAACAGCTGCGTCGCCACCATGTACATGGGCGAATGCCGCTGTACCTTTGAGGGATGATCCCGCCCTTTTAATCCTTAAGGCTCCTTGATGAAGAGCTGGCGCGCAATTATGTAGAAGGGCATCCTTCTCTTAAATAAAATGTAGTATGACAAAAATAAGAAAATGGGGATTCCGCTCAAATACCCTATCCACATGCTGTCGAATGCCTCGCCGATTCTCATGACCAGCAGGGACGCCAGGATTGCCAATCCAAGGCAGAGGCCGAATATCGTGCCCAGGACAAGAGTGGCGGTTTTAGCCGCGCCGGGGATATCTTCCGGAGAAACGGAGGCGTCCGATCGTAACCCCTCCCTCGTCCAGGTAATGAGAGCATAGATGAACGGCGGAGAGAGGAATATCCCCATTACGACAAGGCTCAGGAATACATTGCTTTTCAGGTAGTCTATGCCCATATATTTGCCCGGCGCCCAGAGCTCGCCATTGAACATGGTCGGGTCATAGAGGAGCCTCTGCCACCCCGTGCCGTCCCATCCGCAGACCAACATGAACCAGAAAACGATCCATGCAGCCATCCAGTTCAGATGGACGACATAGTATCTTTTTTTCCTGGTAAGCTTGAAGGATATCCAGTATCCCAGAATACCCTGGGTAATATTGGTTGCCGCAAAAAGAATGACCAGCCAGGCCGGGATCTCCTCATGACCGGCCGCGACCTGCATTGTCTGCCAGTGCGGGAACTTCCAGAGAAAATATATGGTAAAAGGAACGTATAAACACGAGAGGAAAATGAGCAGATAAATATAATACCGGTTGTTGAACGGATTGTCTTCCTTTTCAATCTGCCGTGCCGAGGCTGCCGCCAAGGTTGCCCCGATTGCGTACGTCAAGATGAAGTCGAGCTGTAACATTATAATCCTCCATGAGATTATTTTAATACTCCCGGAGCTGTCTAATTCCCCCCTAAATCCCCCCAAGGGGGCAGACCGCCCCAAGGAATTATTAGTCATTAATTTTACGAATTTTTATATATCTCATCATACTCGCTTTTTATCTTTTTAATGAGAAGAGTCTTCAACGATTTGAGCTCATCCGACAAGCTGATCTTATATATGTGCGGATTCAGGAGCCTTTTGAAGGTGTCATCGAGCGAGTCGATTTCATTCTGGCGGTATTTTTTCATCTCCTCGAGCGACGGCTGACCGCACACGATTGCGCCCTTCTGCATGACCGGCTCAAGCATGATTCTCGTCGAGCTGTATTCCGCGAGGGTGAAGCGGGCGTATTCGGTTGCCGGATGGTTAAACCTGATCGGCTCGCGCCGCGATATCTTCTGTTGCAGCAATTCTCCCTCCTCCTCCAGAAACATCAGGTCGGCAAGAATCTGGTTTTTGCCATTGTAAAAGCGGATGATATTCTTCACGCCGGGGTTCGTGATTTTCTCAGCCTGATTGGATATTTTAATGCGCGGCTCAAATACTCCGCCGCTGCTTCTGGCAACGATCTTGTATACGCCGGTGAGGGCGGGATCGTCCCATCCGGTCACGAGCCGCGTGCCCACACCCCATGCGTCTATGGGCGAGCCGCTCTGGATAAGCTGGTGAATGATCCATTCATCCAGGTCGCTGGACACGAATACCTTCACTTCGGATAGGCCGCTCGCGTCCAGCATGTTTCTTGCCCGCTTGCTCAGATACTCGAGGTCGCCGCTGTCGATGCGCACTCCCATGAGGGAGGGTTTTTTTTTCTTCAGCTCTTTATATACTGAAATGGCGTTGGGGATTCCGGATTTGAGAGTATCAAAGGTGTCCACCAGAAGGATGGAACGGTCAGGGTAGAGCTCGACATATTTTCTAAAGGCCTCGAGCTCGGTATTGAAGTTCATCACCCAGCTGTGGGCCATGGTCCCGCTCACGGGAATGCCGAAGGTCTTGCCGGCGAGGGTGTTTGAGGTGGCTGATGCGCCGCCGATAAACGCGGCCCTGCTCGACATGAGCGCCCCGTTTATTCCCTGCGCCCGGCGCAACCCGAATTCGAGCACCGGCTTGTCCCCGGCAATGGCCGCGATCCGTGCGGTCTTGGTGGCGATGAGGGACTGAAAATTGATTAAATTGAGCACCATGCTTTCAATGAGCTGGGCCTCCATGAGATTCCCCTGTACCCGCATGATCGGTTCGTACGGGAACACTACCGTTCCTTCAGGTACGCTGTAGATGTCTCCCTGAAAGGTGAAATCTTTCAGATAATCGATGAATTCTTTTTTAAAGGTCTTGAGCGAATCAAGGTATTGAAGCTCTTCCTCTGCAAACCGCAGGTTCTGAAGGGCTTCAAGGAGCGGCCACAGGCCGGCGAATACCGTATATCCGCCCTCAAAGGGCTGCCGGCGGAAGAACATCTCGAACACGCCATGATCGTACGGGCATGAGAAAAAATATCCCTGCATCATGGTGAGCTCGTAAAAATCCGTTAGGAGGGAAAGATTCATGCCTACTCCCGTTGATCTATAAATCGCCTGAGCTGATGATCCCTATTCCCGTATCTTTCATCGCCTGAATTGAGCGCTCGATGTTGTTTTCAGGCACGTCGATGCCGCGGCATGCGTCGATGATGACGTATGTCTTAAACCCGAAAGATGCGGAATCCATGGCGCTGTAGAAAACGCAATAATCCGTGGCCAGGCCGCACAGGAACACCCGGTCGGCGCCGATCGACTTAAGATAGCCGTCCAGACCTGTTTTGAGCTTTTTGTCGTTTTCAAGGAATGTTGAATAAGAATCCACTGCCAGATTCACCCCTTTTCGAACCACGAGGTGGAATTTATCGGTCTGCAGACCGGGATGGAAGTCCGCGCCGGGCGTGCCGGCAACGCAGTGGTCCGGCCAGAGCACCTGGGTTATATCGCCGAGACGTATCACGTCATACGGCTTTTTTCCCGGATGATTCGATGCAAATGAAACCTGGTGCTTCGGGTGCCAGTCCTGGGTGGCGACTACGCGGTAAAAGCCTTCCATGATATTGTTAACCAGCGGCACAATGGCGTCTCCTTCCTTAACCGCGAGCGCGCCGCCGGGGCAGAAATCATTTTGAATGTCGGTCACGATGAGGACGTCTTGTTTTGCCATAGGACCTCCTTGTTCTATATAGTTGCTTATTGAATAATTGACAATCTTAATTGTTTCATGTTATAAATAAATTAATATAATCGGAAAATTTAGTCAATTTATAAATATCGACTGTATTGGATCTATATACACTCATGCCCCCCCAACCCCCCAGAGGGGGGCTTACGTTCGCTTGTAAGTCAGCTCATCGTTTTTCCTGCTCCCCAAGGAGACGATGATATGTGTTTATCAGCTACAAGGTTCTTTTGATAGAATTTTTTAAGTCCCCCTCCGGGGGATTTAGGGGGCCGAAAAGCGTGATTTAAAAATGGAGGTATTAGTTAGGAGAAGGGGCCGGAGGATGTGTGGTCCAAGAAAATGTCTTGACACCGCCGTGAATGATAAAAAAGCTATTGAACGCCTCAAGGAGTTATACATGAAGTTCAGGCTCATTTACCCCCGGTGGGAGAAGCTGAAGGAGCAGACGACCTTCAACCTTCCGCCGCACGGCCCTGCGGTCATGGCGGCGGCCCTGCCCGATTATGTCGAGGTTGATTTCATCGATGATAACCTTGAGAGCTTCAGCTACGACGATCCGGTTGATTTTGTCGGCATATCCATGATGCTCACCACCCAGGCCAAGCGGGGCTGGGCCATAGCGGACGAGTACCGGAAGCGGGGGGTGAAGGTTATCTTCGGCGGCATATCCGCCATGCTCCATGCCGAAGAAACGCTTGAGCACGCGGATTCACTGTTTCTCGGAGAGGCTGAGGGAAGGATGGACCAGATTTTCAATGACTTCAGGACGGGCGATCTGAAAAAAGTGTATAACTATCTCAACGATCTGCCGCCCATAGAGATCGTGGGGCCGGCGCGCCGGAGCATTTACAAGCGCGACCTGTATTATTACAAAGGCGTGCAGATGGTTGACCTCGTCCATGCGTCCAGAGGATGCAGGTTCAGCTGTTATCCCTGCGCCGTGTCCTATCTGGGCGGAAGAAAATTCCGGCCGCGGCCGATCGATAAGGCGATCGAGGAGATGGCGCTTACCGGCAACAACCGCCTCTTTGTCGTGGATAATTCACTCGCCCAGGACACTGACTGGGAGATGGAACTTTTCCGTGAGATGATTCCGCTTAAAAAAAACTGGTGCTGCCACACCATCGAGGATAAGCCCGAGGTGCTCGATTGTGCCCGCCGGGCCGGCGCCTGGTACGTGTACCAGGCGATTTTTGATACCTCCGATTTCATCCGGGAGCGGATCAAGCGCTATCATGATCACGACATCGCGGTTGAGGGCACGATTCTGCTCGGCATGGACAACCATGATGAGGATTATATCAAGCGGCTCATAGATTTTCTCCTTGATATCCGGCTGGACCTGGCGGAGTTCACGGTGCTCACCCCCTTCCCGCATACCAAGGCGTACGACGATATGCGCAAGCAGAAGAGGATATTCAACCATGACTGGAACGATTACAACGCGGGCAAGGTCGTGTTTTACCCGAAGCAGATGACCCCGGCGCGGCTCCAGGAGCTCTACTATTACGCGTGGGAGAAGTTCTACGAGGACGAGCCGCAGCAGTACAAGATGTTCAAGCTCTTGAAAAAGGCGATCGAGCGGGAAATGGCATCGGGTACTTACAAGCCCCGGCGCAGGGATCTGATGCGCCGGGTTTTTGCGGATACGCTGTGAGGAGACCTTTTATCGGTTATCTTTTTTACAATTCTTGTTAAAAAATTGCATATTCATCACACAATAAATATCTTGACTATACCCATATTATGTCATATTTATTACTTGACATAATTTAAAATATCTATACATTTGATAAGTATAATAATTTTTCAGTGTTAATTCCTAAACTGATTTCATAACAAAAATATTAATGGAATACTTCCCCCGCCGCCTCCGGCGGCGGGGGAAGTATTTAAAAATAATTTTAAGGAATTATTATTGATAATTTTTATATTATTACTGGAACAATGAAAATCAGATCAAAATTATATCTTGGTGATGCCAAAGAGGAACTTAGAAAGATCGAAAGCAATACTGTTGATCTTATAGTTACTTCACCTCCTTATGCCGATAGTCGTAATCATACCTATGGAGGAATAAAACCAAATCAATATGTTGAATGGTTTTTACCTATAACATACGAATTATTAAGAATCTTAAAACCTACGGGCACTTTTATTTTAAATATTAAAGAAAAAGTCGTCAATGGTGAAAGGCATACCTATGTAATCGAATTGATATTAGAGATGAGAAAACAAGGCTGGATGTGGACTGAAGAATTTATATGGCATAAAAAAAACTGTTACCCGGGGAAATGGCCCAATCGTTTTCGCGATGCATGGGAAAGACTCTTACAATTCAATAAAAACAAACAATTTACAATGTATCAGGAAGCTGTAATGCTTCCTATGGGGGATTGGTCAAAAGCTCGGCTAAGAAACCTTAGTGAAATTGATAAACTGCGTGATAATTCTAAGGTAGGCAGCGGTTTTGGGAAAAATGTATCTAATTGGGTAGGTCGCGACAAGGTTTATCCAACTAATGTTATACATTCAGCTACTGAGTGCGGCAATAGAAATCATAGTGCAACGTTCCCGGAAGCATTGCCAGAGTGGTTTATCAAATTATTTACAAAAGAAGGTGATATGGTGTTAGATCCATTTATGGGATCCGGTACCCACAATACGAGTTGCGCAAAGAATGAAAAGAAATTCTATTGGTATAGAAATTATTCCTGAATATTATCATATGGTTGAAAAACAATCAGCGCTTTCAGAATCTTATCTTTTTGAAACAAGAGCCCGTTATGCATTGTTCTTATGAACTACATTGATCAGATTTACCACTTCAAAGGCCGCTGGGATGCCCCCTCCCAATGCGGACTGAAAATCATAAAAAATCCCGACCGCCACATCGTCATCGCCACCGAGCTGTATGAGGAAAATCCCGGCACATCGGTGACGGATTTTACCGGCGAGCTGGCTGCGCTTCTGGTGAAGGAGTTCAGCCTTGACCCGGATAGGATCGTCTTTGTCGAGCACTGCCCGGACCGGGGCTCGAAACTTGAACATTATAAGGAATCGTTCGACCTCGTGCGTTTCCGCCGGCACGGATCGCGCTTCAGCGATCCGGAGTGGGAGCGGATAAGCAGGCAGGCTGTTGACGCGATGATAGGCGGGTGAGCCGTTACCGTTCGGTGCCGAACGCCTCTGCGCATCTTTGAAGAGCAAGCTCGAGCGCCTTGACCAGATGCTCCCTCAGTTCCGCCACTGAAGGGATCGTCCAATCAACCAGGCCGGATGCAATGCCGTCCCTGCTCGGCCGGGCCTTGTCGAGATAGTTATCGGTGAAGCTCTTCCGGAGCTCTTCAGCCGCGTCCTTTTTGCCCTGATCCATAAGCCGTCCGTATTTTTTGCCGAAGAGAAGATCGAAGGCGGCATCCACGCCGATGACCGCCATGACGGCCTTCTCAAGCGCCAGATACACGATGCCGGGCCGTAAGAATTTGTTAAAGGCATGGATAAGCCTGCCGCCGTAATTCTGGCTCAGGAGCACGCTCACCACCGGAATGGTGCCGAGGATATTGACGTCCAGCGATTCCGCGCCGATGGCCTGGATCCTGAAACGCTCCTGGCAGGATCCCGGCACAAATCCTGACGAGTTTGACAGCATCACGAGCGGAATCCGTTTTCGGTTCAGGAACTCGGCGAATACCCGGAATTTTTCCGTGCCGAAGGCGTCCGCTCCGCCGCCCTTGATGAGGGGCTGATCCGCTATGACGCCAACGAAGCGGCCGGCAAGGCCGGCCAGGCCGGTGATCAGGTTCGGGCCGGTCAGAGGGTTGTTCATGTCCCGGTAAAACTCCAGAAACGAATCGGCGTCGAACGCCTTCAGTATCACCGATTCGATGATCTCATACGGTACCGACGGGTCCGCCGGTATGTCCGGAAGGGCGGCCGGAGCGCTGAATTTTTTTATTGTATCGATGGGATCGATCATGCGGATGAGCCGGCCGGCAAGGTCAAAAGCCTCGGTGAAGCTCCCGACCGTGAAGGTCGCATTTTTTTCTGCGAGAATCTTCTCGGCGCTCGATCCCCCCGCGGTTTTGACATATATGATGACGTCGGCTGCGCTGTTTATGTCGAAGCATTTTAATCCATCCGGATGCGTAATCATATAGATCTTCAGGCCCGACTTTTTTTGAACCGTGTTCATGAAATCGAGGTGTGACCGGATCTGGACGCTTTCATGCAAATCCGGAACCTGCTGCCACTTTTTCCCGAAAATGAGTATCTGATGGGACGACGTCCGATAGGCCGTTCTCAATATCTCCCGCGCCTTGATGACCGCGGCAAGCGACCGGAGCCCGGACAGGGTGCGGGGTCCCATGATGAGGACGCGCCTTCCGCCGATTTTGGCAAACCCGCCGATAAGCGTCTCGGCCGCGTAGTAGTCTTCCTTGAAGGGAAGGAAAAATCCGTCATCCACATTGTTCCGCACCGTGGATTCCGTGAACACGATCGATTCATTCGTTTTTTCCGGGGAAGGCGCACCGAAGGCGGGGTTGCGCAACCCCGCCTTCGGGGTATCTTCCCCGGAAAAGATTTTATGCACCTGATAGATGCAGGCCGCAAGCTCGATCTTGTCGCCGGCAATGATATCAACGATCCCGGTCCATTTTCCGAGGATCTTGGCGCCGCCGATATCGTAATTCGTTATATCCTCGCCGATCACCGTATGCACGACTTTTGAGCCGGTGAGCACCCGGTATGATTCCTCCGAGTCGAGCAGAATCTGGATCGAGGCCTGGCTTGAGCCGTACACGTCCAATCCGGCGGAGGATCCGATCCCCACGGCAATGAGCTGGAACGACCGGTGCCGGCCGTCGAGCCCGTCGCTGGAGAGGCCAAATTCCCCGTCCAGCTCCTGAAAGAGCCTGGTGAGTTCCGGATCCGCCGTGTTCGCCGTATAGCGGCGAAAGGTTTCGCCGCTCGACTTTTCCGTGAGGAGCGCGTTCATCATGAATCCTTGAGCCCCCCTGTTCAGGGAAACGACTCCCTCCATGATGTTCGCGCCGGCGCTGTCGTTCCACACGTAGAGCGGCCAGTCGTTCAGGTATGAGAGGTATGCCGCGGCTATATATTTCAAGCCTTCCCTGCTCCCGGTTGACCCGCCGCTGACCCGCGAGTCCTTCATGTAAAAGCAGGCCGGCGTTCCGTTTATCGCGCCCCGATAGATTTTGGCCGCCACCGGCCTGCTGATAATCTGCAGCGCGCTCGTAGGCTCGGCCCGGGCATCGTCGATCGACGGGATCCGTATTTCCTTCATCGTGCCCGGATCAAAGCACTCCTGCGCCCATACCTCAATGGGCCACTTGCCTGCGTCGACAAGGCGCTGATCCGGCAGGTTGACATCCCCCGGCGGATGAAAGGGATTTTTCCGGTCAAAGGGGAGAAGCAGCTCAATGATCACCGCGTCGTTTTTTCGGTGAAATAGCACGCTCCTGTTCCTGATCCCCGGTGAATGAGGGTAGGCGACGTCAATGGTTATTATCCCCCTGATGCGGGTCTCTTCCCAGCAGGCGCTGATCGCCGAGGCGCAGATCTTCTTAAAATCACGATAGTTGATGACCCGGTCGCCCCCTCCATCCCAGGCGAGCGTTGCGCCGAAGACCAGGAGCTCTATCCAGCAGGTATCGCATGAGCGGATCTTCTGATATATCCGTACGATCTGCGCAGCCCGGGAAAAAACGGATTCTATGGAGCCGGCTGTTCCTGCCTCGGCGCAGGAAAAGGCGATGTATGATTCTGCGGCGCCTCCAATGGAGTTTAGGCGGTAGACGAGCACGCCTTCATACGGTGAGTGGAGTTTGTGTATCGTGAAATTATTCTCAAGCTCCGCGAGCCGCTTGCGCACGTGTGTCCCCGCCGGGTCCGGGATCGTCCCGGGGTCGATTGTCAGGTCGGAAGAGGGGGAATGAAGCGATCGCTCAAACGGATTGAGCCCTGCCTCATTCCCCGGGCCTGGGGAATCCGCGCTCTGAATGTTTTCCGGATGAGCCTCCTTCAGCGTCTGATTCTGCAGCAGAACAGAGCCGTTCAGCGGGAATTTCGACGACAGGATTTTCTTTATGAATTTGAGGAGGGAATCGTCCCGCTCGGCCTGTTCCTGTTCCATGAGCCAGGCGAGCGATTGGACGATCTCTTTCCCCGGTTTTTCGATATTTGATATGATCTGAACTATTTTTTTTATGATAGTAGTCCGATCGATGTTGAACTGGTACGATCGCTTGAGCAGCATGAAGACGTACTGGTGCACCATGCGGCTCATCTCCGACCGGTCCTCCCATCGCAAGACTCCGTATGATTCATACAGCTTTTTGAGCAATGACTCAAATGATTTTGATCCGGACTGCGCGTTTTCACTGCGGGTCTGCAGGTAGAGGTGCAGTTCTTCCTGGAACGACAGGCCCTCATTACCCACTACCGGCGAGAATAATCTCTTAATGTCTGCATAGTGCCGGATGATCTTGTTCAGTACCTCAACAACGTCGTCCGCGACCGGGACGGCGGCCGGTATTTTATTCAACGCCTTCGCGAGGGTTTCGACGATATGCGGCTGATAGATGAACCCCTGCGCCGCAGCGTGGGATAATTCAGAAACTGTTTTGAAGTGCTTTTCAAGGTTTCCCGCGATCACCTCGTCAAAATTATCATGAAAGATATAATCCAGGGTTGATTCGGGGTTATAGCTCATGCGTCCGTGCGGGTCGGCGCGGGAGCCTTCCGCATGCAGGTCCTCACGGCCGGCGTCCGTTTCAATGGCCGCCAGGATCTCGTTCTCATGCACGCTCCTGCCGGTGATTCTTACCCTTCCGGGACTCGAGATCAGGAGCTTCGCGCGCTCCCCCTCCCCGATCAGATAGATGATCTTTCCGCTTACCGGCGCGCTTATGACCGTCTCCATCTTCATCGACGAGAGGATTAAAAGCGGATCGCCCGCCGTGACCATAGTTCCGACGCGAAGGTCTTCTTTGCAGAAGGATATGAACGTTCCCTGGAAGGGCGATACTATTTTTTTGATATGCTCCTTGTCCTCCGCGCCATCGGGCAGGACTTTCATCCGGTAGTAATTGACCTTGTTGAGCTCGTCCCTCATCCTGAGAACGATTAAATTCGCGTGACGGCCCACCCTGATGCGGTAGGAGCCGTTGCCGAAGATGAGGAGAAAGTCGTCGCAGCGGTCATTGACCGAGGTCAGGATAATGGAGCCGTTGTATGTTCCGTCCACGTAGGCAAGAAAGGTGTCCATCGCTATTTGCAGAAATTCGACCATGAAGCGCCGGTCGAGGTACTCAAGGGCGTATCTGCATGAAATATTTGATACAGTCGGCGCGTCGATGATGCTCCCGAGATTGGCGATAACGATAAATTCGTTTATCGCATGCCGGATCATACGCATATGTTCGGCGAAAGCGCCGAACATGATATGTTTGACGCTGCGGCGGTCGGCTGAAGCGGATCCCCCGGAATCAGGCTCCCGGAAGTTCAGCTCGGGGTGGTCATTGAGCAGGTTGTTGGTGTAGTCTCCCTTAACGAAGACGGGGTGCCGGACAATGCGCAAAAGCTGGCTTATATTGGTTTTTACGCCGCTGATATATAATTCCTGAAGGGCGCGCTCGAGTCGGATGAGCGCGTCTTTCCGCGTCGGACCGTGAGCGATAAGCTTTCCGATCATCGGATCGTACATGGGAAGGATCGCGTCCCCCTCGCCGAACCCGAAGTCGCACCGGATTCCGTTAAAGGTGGGAAGATCGATCTCGATGATCGTCCCGGGCGAGGGGAGATAGTCGTTCTCCGGCTCCTCGGCATATATGCGGCACTCGATCGAATGATCGTTTTCGCCCATGCGGCTTTTGAGAACGTCAAGGCCGACGATCTCGTCTTTCCTTTCGTCATAGTAGAGTATCTGCCATTTGGCTATATCTATGCCGAGGGATTGGTCCGTGACCGCGTATTCCACTTGGAGCCGGGTGTTCATCTCCATGAATCCGAATCTGCCGGTTTCCGCGTCAAAGAGGAATTCAACGGTGCCGGCGCCTCCTCCCCTGCCGTAACCGGACACGTGGGCCATCTTTTCCGCGGCGGCCAGGAGCGCCAGGCCGATATAGTCGTCATGGAGGGCGTGTCCGCTCTCTTCTATGATTTTTTGGTTCCGGCGCTGCACCGCGCATTTGCGTATTCCGATGGCCCGGCCGTTGAAGATCTGGACTTCGATATGGACCGGTTTATTGATGAACTTTTCAATATAAAAAGAGGAATCATCATACAGATCCCGGCAGATGCGGGCGGTGGATTCAACGGCGCCGATCAGCTCGGATTCATCGCCCGCATGGGAAATCCCCTTTCCCCCGCCGCCGCAGCAGGGCTTGATGATTACCGGATAACCGATTCTCTGCGCCTCTGCCGCCGCCTTCCTTAGCTGATCCGGTATTAACGCATGCGAGCTTTCAAACAGGGGGATATCATGCTCCAGGGCGAGCTTCCGGGCGCTCGACTTGTTCCCCACCCTCCGCATGGTTTCATAATCTGGTCCCATATGGATGATCTCGCGGCCGCAGTTGGCGGATACTGATTCCAGGGCTTCAACAAAGTCCCTGTTCTCGGAGAGGAATCCGTATCCGGAATACACGGCATTGGCGTTTGCCAGCAGTGCGGCTCCGATAATGACCGGTATGCTGGCATAGTGGTCATCGGCTCCGATGAAAACGACCTCGTCCGCGAATTCATACCAGGATTGGCCCCGGTCCGGATCGGTCACGACCGCTACCGAGGGTATTCCCTCTTCATGGAGCGCCAGGAAGAACCGCTTCGCGATCTCTCCCCGGTTGGCAACCAGCACCTTTTGAAGCCGGTGCGGCCGCGACTTTGTCACTGAAGGGTAATCCGATTTTCTGCTGCCCGAAATGTTCGGATTCAGCGACCGGAGCAGCTTTTGCGCTTCATCTATTTCCTTTTTGACGCCAGCGTAGTCCATTAGGATTATTCGAGCTTATAGATAATCTCATCTTTATAAGAGTCGATCCGGTCGCCGGTTGAGCTGACCAGCACGAGCGAGCCGTCCGGATTGATGCCGGATATGACGCCCGATTCTTCCCTCCCGTTGTTGTAAAAGAGTACTTTTCTCCCGATTGAGGCGGAGGCATTGATCCACTCATCCAGGAGCAGCCGGTCCAGCGGGACGCGAAAATCGCGCATAAGCACGCCGATCTCGTCGAGGATGCCTTCGCATATCGTAAAAACATCGTGCTCTTTTCCGGTGACGGCCTTCAAGGACGACGCCGTCGAGCTGATCTCATCGGGAAAAGCGGTGGTGTTGATGTTTATCCCGATGCCGATGATCACGGCCGGAGCTCCGTGTTTGGGCACCATCTCGCACAATATACCGCCGATTTTTTTATTTCCGTACAGGATGTCGTTGGGCCATTTCAGGTTCAGGCCTTTATCGCAATAGCGCCGCAAACACCGGTACACGCCAAGGCCCGCGATGATGGTTATGCATGACGGGTCATTCAGGGGACGCGGCGGGATGCAGAGGGTCGAAAAGGTCAGATCCAATCCCGGCTCGGAATGCCATTTCCGGGTATGGCGGCCGCGGCCGCCGGTTTGCTCCGCCGCGACCACGGTAATGAGATCATGCTCCCACAGCTCAGGATGGTTTTTGAGATAGGTGTTTGTGGAATCGACCTTATCCAGGTATATGATGTGATACGCGGAATTCATAATGCCGGCTGAATGGTCACTAGTATATGCGTGCGGCGGACAATTCAATAATAAAATTGGTATTAATAAAAAATAAAGGCACTTGCAAAGTCGTGTTGCACTCTCACGAAGGCGCGGACAACCTCTTGCTTTAATCTCGCCCGTTTCGGCACGCAGGGAGCACACTTAGCGACAGGATGAAGTACTATGCGAACTTAATATAACTGCCTGATTTATCCACATCAGTAAATCACCGGTGAGGTCGTATTAAATGATCACGGGAGGTCGTGTCTGCGGGAGATTTTTAAATAGTCGAATAGTTAAAAATAAAAGGGGCGCCTTTTAAAGATGCCCCCCTTTTTATATATCAGAAAACCGGAGCTATTTAACAAAACCGAGCAGTTTTCCGATAACCATTGAGTATTTTACCACCACGCCGGAAAATACTACGGAAACCATGCTCATGAGTTTTAAGAGGATGTTGAGCGAAGGACCCGCAGTATCCTTGAAGGGATCGCCGACCGTGTCTCCGATGACGCCCGCTTTATGGGCAGCAGAGCCCTTGCCGCCATGATGTCCTTTTTCAATGTACTTTTTGGCGTTGTCCCACGCGCCGCCCGCGTTGTTCAGCATGCAGGCGATTGCGAAGCCGCTGGCGAGAGCGCCGGCCAGCAGTCCCATGAGGCCTGATACGCCGAGGATGAGGCCGACCGCAACCGGGACGATGAGCGCCATGAAAGACGGCACGATCATTTTGGTCTGCGCGCCTTTCGTTGATATTGCGACGCAGCGCGCGTAATCGGGCTTGTCTTTTCCTTCCAGGATACCCGGCTTTTCCTTGAACTGCCGGCGGACTTCCTCGACCATGGCCCCGGCCGCGCGGCCGACCGCTTTGATGGTCATGGCGCAGAACACGAGCACCATCATGGCGCCCAGGAACAGGCCACAGAGGACCAGCGGGTTCATGATGCTGATGTCATAGGCGCGCACGAAATCGGCGATGCCCGCCTTGCTGGCGATAACGTTGAACTGGTCAAGCTTCAGGCCCTCAGTCAAGTTGTAATGGAAAGTGACCGGTCCGACCTTGTAAATCCCGCCGTTTTCCATGGCGTACTTACCTATCCATATCTTGATTTCCTCGATATAGGCGGACAAAAGCGCCATGGCGGTGAGGGCCGCGGATCCGATGGCGAATCCTTTGCCGATAGCCGCGGTGGTGTTGCCCAGCATGTCAAGGGCGTCGGTGCGGGTCCGCACCTCTTTTCCCAGGCCGCTCATTTCAGCGTTGCCGCCCGCGTTGTCGGCGATTGGGCCGTACGCGTCGGTGGCCAGGGTGATCCCCAGGGTCGCCAGCATGCCAACGGAGGCGAAGCTGATGCCGTACAGGCCCTGGGAAATATTTTCAAAGCCGCCGGACACGCCGAACGCCACGAGGATGCCGATAACGATGGTTATGACGGGGATTCCGGCGGAGAGCATACCGGTGGAAATACCGTCAAGTATGCCGGTCGCCGGTCCCATGACGTGCTGCTCCGCAATGCCCTGGGTGGGTTTGTTGTCGTCGGAAGTGTAGTACTCCGTCGATTTTCCGATGACCAGTCCTGCGATAAGGCCGGCGATTGTAGCGCCGAACACGCCCCATGATATGATCTTGAAATTCGCCATGACTGCGAGCGCCACGATCAGGAGCAGCGAGGAGCCCCATACGCCGCGGTTCAGCGCGGCAAGCAGACTTTTCATGGAAGCGTCTTCTTTCGTTCGTACCAGGAAGATGCCGAATATCGAGAATAATATGCCCAGGCCGGCGACGATCATCGGCGCCATGACGGCGTTCAGGTTCGCCTCCCCGAGAAGCGGCAGTGCCGCACCGAGGGCGGCCGTGGCCAGGATCGACCCGCAGTATGACTCGTACAGGTCTGCACCCATGCCGGCTACGTCGCCGACATTGTCGCCCACATTGTCCGCGATGGTGGCCGGGTTCCGGGGATCGTCCTCGGGAATGCCGGCTTCCACTTTGCCGACCAGGTCCGCTCCGACGTCGGCGGCCTTGGTGTAGATGCCGCCGCCCACCCTGGCGAACAGCGCCTGCGTGGACGCGCCCATGCCGAAGGTGATCATGGTCGTCGTTATCTCGACGAGCTTGGTGTGCCTGAATTCTTCGGTTTTGATTATGTCTGCCAGTTGGCCGGGATCAAAAACGGCGCCGGCTGCGGTATATTTCTCGAACACTTCCTTGGCAAGATTCCACACGTTGTGGTCGTACATATAATTCAAGACGAAGTACCAGATCGCTATGTCAAGGAGGCCGAATCCAACCACGACCAGACCCATAACTGCTCCTGAGCGGAACGCCACCTTGAGGCCTTTGTTGAGGGATTCGGACGCGCCCTGCGCCGTTCGCGACGAAGCGTTTGTGGCGGTCTTCATACCAAGAAAACCGCACAGACCGGAGAAGAAGCCGCCGGTGAGGAATGCGAAGGGAACGAACCGGTTCTGGATGCCTATTACCGCCAGAAGCGAGAAAAGGAGGACAAGAACAAAAAAGACGATGCCCACGACCTTGTATTGCTGCTTCAAATAGGCATAAGCGCCGTCTCTAACCGCGCTCGCTATCTCGATCATTTTTGAATTTCCCTCGTTCGCTTTCATCACCAGCTTATAAAACAGAAAAGCGAAAATGAGGGCGATAACTGATCCGATAGGAGCAAGATAAAACAGATTTATCTCCATAGAATCACCCCGTATATTTAAATTTTAGGTACCAAATTAAACTAAGCAATGAAACTGAAAAAGCATACAGGCGTCTCCCTGCCGGGTTTATCGGGAATTGTATTTTCCTTTCGGGAAAAACTTATTTTTAAACAATTCTTATCAGGGTGTCGTCATTTTCCATAAGTTAAAATTAGCCTGTATTGTCAACAAATTTTACCGGTGATACCCATAACCAAAATACATGAAAAAGATAGCAAACTAATTCGCTACCGTGAACAAGAGAACTTATTGAGGAGAAGGGGGGGGTGAGGTCAAGTCCCCCTGCGGGGCCGCTCTCGGCCATCCGTGGCCGTGCATCAGGCCTGCGGAATGAGATTATATTATACCCCTCTTACGTCGCACCTATCGGCGAAAGACAGGACGAAATCCCTGAACTGGAAGAGCGTTTCTGCGGAATAAGGCTTGAGCCGCTCCCATGAGCTGTCCAGAAGACGGACGGAGGGGTTGAACTGCTGGAGGCAGTATTTAGTCACATGGCCGATGGCGTTGCCGATGCCGGCCAGATCATCCAGGGTTATGTATCCGGGAATGCAGGTTGAGCGGACCTCATACTCGATTCCGCTGTTTTTCAAAACATCGACGCTCTCCGCGATCCGGCTGAAATCAATATCCGCCTTCGTCAGCTCCGGGTATTTTTCCGGGGAGGTCTTGATATCAAGGGCCGCGTAGTCGATGAGTTTTTTGTCGGACAGGCGGGCGATCACCTCCGGATGCAGGCCGTTCGAGTCGAGCTTGACCGCAAGGGACATCTCTTTGATCCGCTCTATGAAAGAATCGATGTTTTCCGACAATGTCGGCTCGCCGCCGGTGATCGTAACCCCGTCGATAATATTCTTTCTCTTTCTTAATACCTTGAGGGCTTCTTCATTGCTCAACAGGGCAAGTTGTTTCCAGCTGTCGGCAAGCTCCGGATTATGGCAATATCCGCACCGTAGATTGCAGCCTCCGCAAAAGAGGACGGTGCTTATTTTCCCGGGGAAATCGATCAGGGAGGTTTTATATATTCCCCTGATATTCATATGCGGGTGTCTGCTCTAACCGGTACACTTTTCGCTCACGGAATTCTTCCTGCTTTCCCTTGTTCCATTGATTGACCGGCCGGAAGTATCCGACCACCCGCGAATAGACTTCAACCGGGACTTTTAGTTCTTTAGCATTGTTCATAAAATCTCCTCTGTACCTATACTCCCTCCCCCTTGACGGGGGAGGGTTGGGGTGGGGGTGATGAATTTACAGCAATCAAATAATCTTTACTCCTCATTCACCCTCCCCTCACCCCTCCCATCAAGGGAGGGGAATGTTTTAATTAAAAATCGCTTAGCTCAATCTCTCCATATCGGCACTACGCGCTGTCTACTTCAATGCCGTGCTGTATCAGCTCTTCCGCCGTATGATCATAAGGGCAGTACTTATGCTCGCCGGGAATATACCCGTGAACCGGGCACACGCTGAACGTCGGCGTGATGGTGAAATAGGGCAGCGCGTAGTTGGCGGCGATTTTTTTCACCAAAAGCTTTACCGCCTGCGGGTCATGAATCTTTTCCCCGAGAAACAGGTGAACGACGGTACCGCCGGTAAATTTTGTCTGCAGCCCGTCCTGATGATCGAGCACGTCGAACGGGTCATCGGTGTATCCCACGGGCAGGTGTACTGAGTTGGTGTAGTAGGGCTCTTTTCCGCCCGATGTCTTTATGTTCGGGTACAGCTTCCGGTCATGGAGTGCAAAACGGTAGCTTACGCCTTCAGCCGGGGTGGCCTCCAGGTTGAACAGGTTGCCGGTCTCCTCCTGGAAGTGCATGATTGTGTCCCTCATGAAATCGAGCACCCTGACGGCGAATTCTCTCCCCTTAGCAGAAGCGATATCCTCATTGAGTATATTCAGGCACGCCTCATTCATTCCGATGAGGCCGATTGTGGAGAAATGGTTTATCCAGTATTTTTTCTCCCGCAGGTAAACATCCGAGAGGTAATATTTGGTGTACGGATACAGATCGTTTTCCGTAAAATTTTCCAATGCCTTACGCTTGATCTCAAGCGAGTATTTCGCCGTGATCATGAGCTGAGCGAGAGATTCAAAAAATTCATTCTCATTCCTTGACCGGTACGCAAGGCGCGGCAGGTTTATGGTGACCACGCCGATACTGCCGGTAAGCGGATTTGCGCCGAAAAGGCCTCCGCCCCGCTTGCGGAGCTCGCGGTTGTCGAGCCGCAGCCGGCAGCACATGGAGCGCGCGTCCTCCGGATCCATATCGGAATTGATGAAATTGGCGAAATAGGGTATGCCGTACTTGGCGGTCATCTCCCAGATCCGGTCAAGCTTTCGATTTCCCCAGTCAAAGTTTTTTGTGATATTGTATGTGGGGATCGGGAAGGTGAATATCCTGTTCTTGGCGTCGCCTTCCGACATGCACTCGGCAAATGCGGTGTTGAAAAGGTCCATCTCATTCTGAAACTCGCCGTATGTTTTGTCGCGGATTTCCCCGCCTATTATCGCGAATTCGCCGGCGATGTTGGAGGGCACGGTGAGGTCCAGGGTCACGTTGGTAAAGGGGGTCTGGAAGCCGACTCGTGTGGGGATATTCATGTTGAAGATGAACTCTTGAAGAGACTGCTTGACCCCTTCATAGGAAAGGTTGTCGTAACGGATGAAGGGCGCCAGATACGTATCAAAGTTCGTAAAAGCCTGAGCGCCGGCGGATTCCCCCTGGAGGGTGTAAAAAAAATTGACCACCTGCCCCAAAGCGCTGCGGAAATGTTTCGCCGGGCTGCTTTCAACTTTTCCCTGCACACCTCCGAATCCCTTCAGGAGAAGGTCTTTGAGATCCCATCCCACGCAGTAAGCGGAGAGAAGCCCCAGGTCATGGATATGGAAGTCGCAGTTCACGTGGGCGTTCCGTATCTCCGGCGGATATATCCGCTCGAGCCAGTACTTGGCGGTGATAGCGGTGGCGATGTGGTTGTTCAGGCCCTGGAGGGAGTAGCTCATGTTGCTGTTTTCATTCACCCGCCAGTCGGAGCGGTCGAGGTAGCTTTCTATCAGTGCAAGGCCTTCGGCAAGCAGGCTTTTTCCCTCGCGGATCTTCCGGTGCTGTTCGCGGTAGAGGATATACGCCTTGGCTACCTTCGCGTGCCCGCGTTCGATGAGCATCTTCTCGACAAGGTCCTGCACATTTTCAACCGTGGGGATCCTTCCGTCTTTATAGATGATAGTCAGTATCCCCACCACTGAATCCGAGATGGAACGGGAAGTATTCCGGTCGCTTCCACCCACTGCCTGGACTGCTTTGTAAATGGCCTCGGTGATTTTTTCCGGATTGAAGGGGACGATTCTTCCATCACGTTTTCGTATGAAATTTGAAACAGTGCCGTCGGTCATGTAAAAACTCCGGGGTTGCGGTGATTTCTGCATGTACAAAATTAAAATACGATCCGCCCGTAACCGGATGCGGTTACCGCTACAGGTATGGGAAACCTAATGAGACATAATACTTGAAAAATAGTACAACTACGTGTACGGCGCAATATAAAAAAAGTCAATAAAATTATGTCTCTTTGAAAAAAATATAGAAAATATGCTCCGCACCGAAGGCGAGGACGCACGTCCTCGCCTTCGGTACGGAGCATATTTAAATGTATTTTCCGGCCATCTTTCCCGATATAATATAATGGAATATACCAGATGTCATGTTATTAAGGAGATCTGCGATGAAAAAGGCAATGATTGCTGCGGGTATTATACTTTTTCTGGTGACGCTGACGGTTTCTAAAGGCAATACCCGGCTAAAATCCACCGTGATCGATACCATCAAGATTACCAGCAGTGACCTGCCTGCGGGCTTTACGTTCGGCAAGGTTCCGGAGGTATATAAAAAGACGCTCAAGGATAATCCATGGATGATGGACAAGGATGCAATAAAGCGGCTTGCCGATAAAATTTATCCGGGCGGAGATTACCATAAAATTGAAAGCATGTATGTAACCATCATAGCGGCCAAGCAGAGACCTTACGGTGATGACATAGTCTGCTATTTGATCCTGTTCAAGGACGATAAATCCACGAGGGACGAAATCAAAAAGGTGGCCGAATTTACCGGTTTCAACAGCGACCGGTGCATAGTTCTCACCAAAGATAACCTCGCTGTTTTTCTTTTTGTCGACGATATCAATAATTTTCACTATATCAGAGACATGGCGGTGACCATGGAAGAAAGGATAAAAAATTTATAGCCCGACCGCTTGACGATCGGATAAATTGCTTTTATTTTTATATTAGAAGGCGAGGATGCGCATCCTCGCCTTCTGGTCGATTTCCTTTCCTGTTGCTTTTAATCCTTGCATTTATTTAATAACTCCCTCCCCCTAGATGGGGGAGGGCCGGGGTGGGGGTGAAAAGGGATTTGCCGCGTAATCACCCTCCCCTCACCCCTCCCATCAAGGGAGGGGAATAAGATCGTTCCCGTGTTCCTTTATCTTGCACATAGGGATACAGGAAGAAGAGATCTACATTTTATATTTGGAGCCCCTATGCAATGAGGATGGATAAGCTGACCTTGAAGGCGCAGAATGCCGTCAATACGGCGCAGAATATCGCGACGGACATGAATCATTACGAGATACAGCCGGAGCATCTGCTGCTGTCGCTCATCGACCAGGAGGGGGGCATTTTCGGCTCCATAGCGCAGAAGATCGGCGCTTCCGTCCCTGATCTGAGAAACGAGGCGGACGCGGCAGTCAAGTCTCTCCCCCGCCAGGTGGGAGCCGGACCGGGCGGCGGCGCGCTCTCATCCTCACTGCGGGATATCCTGAACGAGGCCTGGAACGAGGCGGTGGCCCTTAAGGACGATTACCTGAGCACCGAACACATGATCCTTGCCCTTTCATCCAAGGGAAGCGGCAAGGCCCGGAAGATCTTAAACGAGCACGGTTTTATCCGGGATAACATCATCAAGGTGCTGAAAGACATCCGCGGAAGCAAGCGGGCCGACGACGAAAACGCGGAGGAAAAATACAACGCCCTCGAGCGGTACAGCAGGGACCTGACCAAGCTCGCGCGCCTGAACAAGCTCGACCCGGTGATAGGCAGAAACGAGGAGATACGTCGAGTAATGCAGGTGCTCACCCGGCGCACCAAGAACAACCCGGTGCTCATCGGCGAGCCGGGCGTCGGCAAGACCGCGATCGTGGAGGGGCTCGCGCGTCGCATAGTGGAGGGCGACGTGCCGGAAAATTTGAAAAACAAGCGCCTGGTCGCCCTGGACATGGGCGCGCTCATAGCCGGCGCAAAGTACCGCGGCGAATTCGAGGAGCGGCTTAAGGCAGTGATCAACGAGGTTGAGGAATCGGCGGGCGACGTGATGCTCTTCATCGACGAGCTTCACACCCTGGTGGGGGCCGGGGCGGCCGAGGGTGCGGTGGACGCCTCCAACATGCTCAAGCCGGCGCTTGCGCGCGGCGATCTTCGCTGCATCGGCGCCACGACCCTGAACGAGTACCAGAAATATATCGAGAAGGACAAGGCTCTGGAGCGCCGGTTCCAGCCGGTCTTTACCAAGGAGCCGTCCGTGGAGGACACCATCGCGATCCTGCGCGGCCTCAAGGAGAAATATGAGGTCCATCACGGGGTGAGGATATCCGACTCCGCCTGCGTGGCCGCGGGGGTTCTGTCCGATCGGTATATAACCGACCGGTTTTTGCCCGACAAGGCGATCGACCTGATCGATGAGGCGGCCTCGCGCATTAAAATGGAGATCGATTCAATGCCGATCGAGATCGACGAGATCGAGCGGAAGATCCGCCAGCTCATGATCGAGACCGAGGCGCTTAAAAAGGAGAAGGACAAGGCGTCCAAAGAGCGGCTCGATAAAATAAAAGAGATGCTCGCAAACCTGAACGAGAAGAAGAACACGCTGGTGGCGCAGTGGAGGAACGAGAAGGGGGTCATCACCGAGATACGCAGGATCAAGGAGCAGATCGACCAGCTCCGCACCGAGGAGCAGCGCGCCGAGCGCGCGGGGAATCTGAACCTGGTAGCCGAAATCCGTTACGGCAGGATAGCGGAGCTTGAGAAGAAGCTCACGGCGGCGAACGACAGGCTCAAATCGATGCAGGGCGGCAAGACCCTTCTTAAAGAAGAGGTGACCGAGCAGGAGATCGCCTCAGTCGTGTCGCGCTGGACCGGAATCCCGGTTTCCCGGATGCTGGAAGGCGAGAAGGAGAAGCTTCTCAGGATGGAATCGATCATCGAGAAGAGGGTCGTAGGCCAGCGTGAGGCCATAACCGCCATTTCAGACGCAGTCCGGCGCTCCCGCTCCGGCATTCAGGACCCGGACCGTCCCATCGGGTCGTTCATATTCCTGGGCCCCACCGGCGTGGGCAAGACCGAGACCGCAAAGGCGGTGGCCGAGTTCATGTTCAACGACGAAAAGGCCATCATCAGAATAGACATGTCGGAGTACATGGAAAAGCATTCAGTGTCCCGGCTCATAGGCGCGCCTCCCGGGTACGTGGGATACGAAGAAGGGGGACAGCTGACCGAGGCGGTGCGGCGCCGGCCCTATGCGGTCATTCTCTTTGACGAGATCGAGAAGGCGCACGGCGACGTGTTCAATATCTTTTTACAAATCCTTGACGAGGGGAGGCTTACCGATTCCAAGGGCAGGCTCGTGGATTTCAAGAATTGCCTCATCGTCATGACGTCGAACATCGGCACATCATATATCAGCGACGCCTCGATCCCGTATGAGGAGCGGCGCCGGGGCGTGGAGCAGGAGCTCAAGCTTCACTTCAAGCCCGAGTTCCTGAACCGGGTGGACGAGGTCATCATTTTCAATCCGCTCTCGCGCGAGAATATCATGGAGATCGTGAAGCTCCAGCTTCATGAGGTTGCTTCCCGGCTCAGGGAGCGGGGCGTTTCGCTCGAGCTTACCAAGCGCGCCCTTGATTTTCTGGCTCATGAAGGATATGACCCGCAGTTCGGAGCCCGTCCCCTGAAGCGCGGAATCCAGAAGCACCTCCTGAATCCGCTGTCCGTGCAGCTTCTCTCCGGCGAGGCGCTTCCGGAGCACAAGATCAAGGTCGATTCGGACGGGAAGAAAGTAATTTTCGGCAAATAATCAAAAAAAGAATGGATTTTACTTTTTTTATTTTGTAATTTTGAAGATATTTGGCGGATTTGTTGCAAAATTCAAGAATCATGATTTTGCAATAAATTTAGTCTTCGATTAAACACGATTTTGGGAGGACTTATAATGAAAAAAATATTATATAGAGGCATCCTTTCGGCTGCACTGCTCGTGGCGCTCGCCGCTCATAAGGCGAATGCATGGATTATTTTTAACAGCAGTTTCGGCACACCCGCATCGCAGCAGGCGTTGAACGATGCATTGCTAAAGTATCAACACCAGGCAAAACTGGTGAAGGGATTCGCCAACGCGAGCGCGTATTCTTCGCACACGGCAACGCAGCGGGGATTTCAGGGATACGATAAATTCGCCATCACCCTGGGTACCATGGCCGGCGCGCAGGTGCCGGCCACCACGTCGAACCTGTCCTATTATAAGCATCTTGCCGATAAGCTCAATAAGCAGGGAGACGTGTATGTGGGCCTGGCATGGAACGCCTGGGCGCTCAACGTAGGAGTGAAGCTTCCCGCGGACCTGTACCTGTCGGGAAAATTCGGAAAGCTGAAATACTCTTACCAGGAGTATGATTTCGACGGCACCAACACCGGCTTCATGATCAATTACCAGGTCATCAAACCGGTGTCGCCGCCGGTCAAGATCATCCTGTGGCGGGGCATCTCCATCGGTACCGGCTTTCTCTGGCAGTACAACAAAACCGCCTATAATTATAAGGCGGGCTCCATAACCTCGGGCCCGTTTCTCATTAAACCCAATATGAAAATTTTTTCCCGGAGCGAATCGTACGTCATTCCGGTGGAGGTATCGACTGCGCTCCGCCTTTTCTGGTTCCTCAATCTCCATGCAGGCGGCGGCATCGACTTCGCTCTGGGATCATCGCGGCTGAATTATTCAGGTACCGGCCTTGTCATCAATACCGCAGGCCCGAGTATCGGCTTATACACGCTATACGGAAGGCAGGGCGGCACCGGACCGACCAACTTTTTGCCAAAGATATTTTGCGGCCCGGGCTTAAGCCTGGGACCGGTCATTATCGACATTCCCTTCACCTATTACTTTAACGACGGCTTTAACGTCGGCGTTACCGTGGGCGTAGTGTGGTGATTAAAGTAGTTCCCCTCCCTTGATGGGAGGGGCAAGGGGAGGGTGAGCTTTGGCATACAGAATAATCCACCCCAGCCCTCCCCCATCAAGGGGGAGGGAGAAAAAGAATTTAACCAAATTAGCTTATATCGAGTAATTACATAAACAAAATTTCTGATATAAAGGAGAAGCGCAAAATGGGGAAAAAGCTTGTAAAGATTTTTGGCGGCATACTGGCGGTTATCGTCCTACTGGTCATTATAGCGAGTGTTGCACTGATCCTTATCGTGAATAAAGGGATGGTTGAGAATCAGATGGAGAAGGCCCTGAGCAGGCGCGTGCAAATAGAAAAGATCAGAGTGGGCATATTCTCGATAGTTTCGGGAATTGAGGTGAAGAACGTAAAAATCTCGAATTTCAAGACTGAAAAGCAGCTTGCGATGCTCAAGGGAAAGCCGGTTCCCCCGGGCGATATCTTCGTCAGCATGGAAGCATTGCGGCTGAAGTTTCGTCTCATGCAGCTTCTGAGGAAAAAGTTCGAGCTTACGGAACTTGTTATGTACGCCCCGTTCGTCAATGTGACGAAGAGCAGGGATGGCGTGTTCAATTTCGACGATCTCCTTCGTCCGAAAAAGCTGACGAAGGAGGAACGGGAGGCGCTTGAGAAAAAGAAGGCCGCGGAAGCAGCCAAGCCGAAAAAGCCGTTTACCGCGGATGATCTGCCGGTGGCGGTCACGGTCGGCGAGCTGGGCATAAAGAACGGGAGCGTCAACTATTACGACGGCAAGCTCGACCAGAGATTCAAGGTTTATAAGCTCACCGCGCTCGTTTATGACATACGGATCGATCCAAAAAATTTGGAGAAGAATGATGACGTCAAGGTAAAGATATACATGGCGATTCAGTCAGTCGGCCCGGTTAAAACCGGAAGCGTCAAGTCGTTCGACATTACCTTTGACGTAACCGGGAACGTGAAGCCTTTCGACCTTAAGACCCGGAAACTCGATCCGGAGGCACGGCTCCACGCCGGGTCGCCCGAGGGGCAGTTTACCGGGCTTCAGATCTTCAACACCATGGCGGCCGACACCGTCCTGACCAAATATATCGGGGATCAGCTTTCCTTTCTGAAAGGGAAACAGGAGTGGAAGGGCTCCAAAGCCGCCTCCGTGGATATATGGTATAAGGCTGATCGTGCAAAGCTTTCCAACGGCAATCTCAGTATCAAGGATGCGAGCCTTCTGTTCGCCGGCACCGTCAATACCGCCACCACGGCTCTTGACGCCGACCTGGACCTGGAGCTGAGCAAGGCCCGTAACAGCGCGGTCATGGCCGGCATCAGGAAACAGGTGGAATCCGGCCTGAAGCGCCTCGGCGTGAAGAAATACGCAAATCCGGAAAAGATAGCTGAAACGGCGTCGAAGCCGCTTGTCAATGACCGCGGGATGATATATATGAAGTTCAAGGTTACCGGCACCATGAGCAAACCGGATTCAAAGCTCGTTCATCCTTCGCTCGGCTCGCTTGACGCCGTCATCAAGCAGGTTGTCGGGAATGTCCTGATCGAAGCCGGCAAGGAAGAGGGCAAGAAGGCGGTTGAAAAGGAAGGCAAGAAGCTGATTAAAAAACTGCCGAAGCTGTTTTAGAACATCTGCAGCCACGACACGATTTCATGGCGCAGCACCTCTATATCGGAATCCCGGGTAAGGCTATGATCGCCGCCTTCTATGATGATTTTTTTCAGGGGATACGTAAGATATTTTTCCAGCAGATCAACGTTCGCAGGATCAACCACCGCGTCCCTGCCTCCATGGATAGCCATGACCGGGACCGTAATTTTTTTGAGCGCCTCAGCCATGGCGATTGCGCTGATTTCCCTGAAAAATGTATTGTTGATCGCCGTATTTTCAATTGTCGTGGATCCGTTTTCGGGAAGCGAATCGATATCGGTAACCCCGGCATCGGAAAGGAAGATTTGTTTTATGTCAACCGGCGCGGCGATCAGGATCAGGGACGCGACGGTTTTGCCGTGCCGGGAGGCGTAGATAAGGGTGACGAGAGCGCCCATGCTGGAGCCCATCAGGTGGATTGTTTTAGCACCCCGGCGCCGTGCATATTCCACGGCGCATGCAAGATCGTTCGCCTCTTGCAGTATTGACAATTCCGAGATGCTGCCGCCCGATTCTCCGGAAAAGGAAAAATCGAAGGTCAAAAGCATTTGGCCCGTTGCCGCAATATCCTTTGCGAGCCTGGTTATTTTATATCCGTCCTTATTTGAGAAGAGTCCGTGGCTGAACACGACCCCGGAATCCGGCGCTCCTCCTGTTTTATAGATTCTTCCGGCAAGACGCTGCTTCAGGTTATTGTAAAATTCAATGTCTTCGACGATCATTACGGCTCTTTTGCAAGCTTTATGCTGGGTTCAAAATATCCGTCGGAATTGTTACCGTCGATTACGATGGCGCGCGGCTGGAGGTTCAGGGCGGCCCTGTTGTTTTTTTTGACTCTATATCCGGCAAAAAGAAAGTATGACGATTTCGCCTTCATGAATCCTTTGTACAGGTTGAGCGCGGTAACCCGGGGCTCGTCTTTCATCTCTGAGATGTTTATTCTTAATTTATTCTCGTCGTTTATCGTGTACACCCCCCTGAATATCAGAGCCTGCGTGTTCAGGTAGATGATGACGAGTGCGCGGTAGTTTGGAGACAGGCTGAAGTAGTAGCCGTAGTTTCCGGAATATTTCAACCGCCAGTTGCCGATGACGTTCTTAAAGGACAGGGGTACTTCGGCATCCTCTTCCGACGATTGTCCGGATTTTCCCAAGGGGGGATTTTTTTTCTTCTGATTATTCGCTGAACTCGAGGAGGTGTTAATGCAAAATATAAACAGAGACGCCAGCACTATTATTGAAATGATCTTTTCCATTCGGAGATTATGCGAGGCGGAGCTTTGGATTGTAAAGAAAAAATTCCGATGAACCGTTAAAAATTCCGGGATAAATATCGATCATGCCTTGACTCAAAAACGGGATTGCTATATATTGTACGTGCAGGGGACGATTTTGGTTTCGACTGCGATAGCGGTTTTACAGCTGCATGCCGAGTGCGCTGGCAACTCGTAAAAAATGGCAGGCTTAAACATACGTGCAAACAATAATCTTGCACTGGCAGCTTAATTAACTGTCACGTCTTTAGGCCGTTTGCTCCTCTGGGACATCTAAAGGCGTCATATACAGGGGATAGCCCGATTCTCCCGCCCCGGGGAAGAAGGCGAATCAATACGGGGCTCGGATGTTCATAACGGCGCCTTTTCCCGGTGGGACATTCTAAATAAAATGAAAAGGATAAGCATGTAGAGGTTGTAGGGCTGGATTGTAGGACGCGGGTTCGACTCCCGCCGTCTCCACATATTATTTATATTTCTTCAGAATAGTCCATCTTTATCATTAATTCCACAAATCTATTACTCATCTGATCGAGCAGATTTTCTTTTAAAAATTGGCTGTCGATTTCGTACACATTGTAGGTGTCGAACTGATGATCCATGTATAAAATCTGATATTTGGCGTTGAGTATCACGATCATCGAGCTGAAATTGATAACCTGCATCTCGGATGAGAGAAAGCTGTCAACTTCGTATATGATGAAGCTGTCGAGGCCATATTCATTTTGAATTTTCTCAATCTCATCTTTGTTTTTTGTTATATAATTTGTAATAATTCCCACGGCTTGATTGTATTGGAAATCGCCGTCAATCGAGAATTGCAAAAAACGGTCGTACTCTCCTTTTGATATTGTCAGATTTTCAGGCGCGGCTTCGATAATTTTAAGATTGTTGATCTTTTTATATGGCTGAAGCCAGTTAGTGAGGCTTTCAGTTAATCTTTCAACGGGGATAGGGCTGTTGTGGGGTATGCGGAACAATATTCCGCTGTTCTTCAATTGGGACAGGCCGGATCCTTCTCTTATTTCCCTGGTCACATGGAAGTGCGAGCAGGATAGGGCGAGCATGATCGCGCAGACCATAATGCTATGTTTTTTGATCATAGGACTAAATTCAGTATTTTTCTTCCTACATCGGTCACTGCTATGCACACCGGAGCATGCGCGGTACCATCCGTATAAAGGATCATATTAAAGTGCTTCAGCCAGGTGAAAAAATAAAAATCAAGGAATGATATCATGATCAGATCATTGCAGCAGGCGAACCCGGTCATGTCGAAAAATTCATTGGCGACCCGGTCTAATCTTGTTTTTCCATAATTTTTAAGGATGAGATCCTTTAAAATGTTTCTGTTTATTTTTAATTCCCTGGCGGAATCAACATCTGACGGGAATATGATTTCCCAGTCCGCCTTGTCCCAGAAGGCAGTGAAAAGCCTGAAATATACGCTGTTTCCGGAAATTCCGGCGTCGCTTATCATCGCATATCCGCCGCTCTGCCTTAAAATTCCGCTCAGCCGCAACAGGTGCAGGCATTGTTTGGTATATATGATGAACAGCTCATGGTCGTCAATTGTATCCAGCAACTGATCTTCAGATGCCTTATTCATGCATTGATTATAAAATTTTTTTTTGAAACATCCGCTCTTGGTGACCGGAAATCTGCCTTTTGATATAACATCAATCAAAAGGAGCGCGAGACGGACTGCGAAACAGCCGTTTAATTCGATATCTGTTCCATTTTCGCGAGAATTGCCCAGTATGTTATAATACCGGCTGATTGATTCTACGGTAACGATGCTTTGGAAGCGGTCTGTCTGGATTTTCTGGTTCTGGAAACACTCTCGGGTAAGCGTGGAATTATTATTTGATTGTGCAATTTCTATGGATTGATCTGATTTTTTCTCTCGAGTGGTTTTCATTTATTCTAAATTATTTCACTTAAACTATGCAAAATCACAGCATGAACTCTTATAGATATTATCAGAATTTACAGGTGAGCGGATTATTAGATTTGCTGTGAAGGCGGGGATGCGCATCCCCGCCTTCACAGCAAATCTAATGAACACGTTATTTAAAATTAATTTAAAGTCAAGATAAATCCCACATTTATTAAAAAATTTTTTTCTCTTTGTCTCCGCCCAGCCCAGGCGGGCGGTGAGTCTGATCGGAACACGACGGCTATAAGAGACAGCAGAATTTAATCCTCGCAATGGCCGTTGCTGTTTTTAGTTCCGTTGATGCCGATCCGCTGTTCAGCAGCCAGGAGTATCTCACCCAGCATCTCCGCGTATGAAAGCCCGTCTATCTTCGCCATCTTTGCCATATGGCCGTCCCAGCACCAGCCGGGATTGGGATTCACTTCCAGGATTTTCGGCTTGCCCTTATGGTCGAGCCGCCAGTCGAAGCGGCAGTAATCCCTGCATTCAAGCCGCTCAAAAAGCTTGAGGCAGCATTCGACGATAAATTTCCGCGTATCCTCCGATAGGACCGCCGGAATGGAGCGCACCTTCCAGTAGGGCGATTCCGGTATCCACTTTGCCTCATACCCGCATATCTTCGGCAGCTCTGAAGGAAGCATCGAGTAGTCCTCCTCGATTAGCGGAAGAACCCGGTATGATTCCGGGAGATTGCCGATGATCCCGACGCTGATATCCTTGCCGATAAGGAATTCCTCCACCAGGATCGGCTTTTCATATCCCAGCTTGTCCCTGATCTCCGATATGGCGTTGACCAGCTCCTCGATATTGCCGGCTACGCTCCTCTGGGTGATACCGAAGCTCGAGTCGCCGAAATTCGGCTTGACGATCACCGGAAACCCGAAGGGAAGATCGAAGGTGGTGTCCTCAGGCTTGATGAAAAAGGCCTTGGCCACCGGTATGCCCATCTCCTTGGCTATGCCGCGCACCAGCGACTTGTCGTAGCAGAAGGCGAGGCACTGGGGGCCCGAGCCGGTGTATTCGATGCCGAGCAGTTCAAGGAGCGAGGGCACATGGAGCTCCTTGCGCGCGTCGTTGTTGAATCCCTCATCGCACAGGTTCAGGACGAAATCATTGCCTCTCTTGACCCGGATCAGGTCATTGATCAGCGAATCGTGGTTGTTGATATAGTTGAAATTATAGCTCTTAAGGCTTTTCAGAGCGTTTTTAAGCTGGTCGATCGTATAAAAATCGTCGTCGTCGAACACTAAGGAGGGCTTGAGGGGATCGTTTTTGGCGGGATCCCCCAGAAGAACCGTTACGTTCTTAATGTCGGTCTTTTTCTGCCGCGCCGGCGTCCACTCCTTCTTGACGACCGCGGCCATAATGATCCGCTTCTCCATCATGCCCAGATCCTGGTTCCGCCGCGAATCCGTGTCCATTTCGCCGTGCAAAGCTATGTCGCTGAAGCCGGCGGCATTGAGGAGCTCCTGCATGCTCTCGTTGTTATAGAGCCGCTCTGCATAGAATTGGTCCGCTATGACCCCCTTTTCCACGTGGGTCACCACCTCGCGCGTTATCAGGCGCTGATTATCCAGAGATATGGAGCGCTCGCGGCACACGAAATGATTTTTGTCGATCCATTCCCATGAGCGGGGCTGAAAGTGCTTACGCAGGTGGTCGCCGTCGGCCACGTCGATGAGAGTCCTGCCCCATGGCTTGAGCACCCGGAAGACCTCCCGGAGAACGCGCAGATCATCGTTGATGGTCTCGAAATAACCGAAGCTGTTTCCCAGGATGAAGATGACGTCGAAGGTGTCGGGCTTGTAGGGGAGGACCCGGGCTTCTCCCTCTCTGAATTTCACGCACAGGTATTCCTTTTTCGCCTGGGCCTTTGCCTTCTGGATAAGATACCGGGAGCGGTCGAGGCCCTCGACATTCTTAAAGCCCCTCCGGGCCAGCTCCAGCGAATGCCTGCCCTGGCCGCAGGAAAGGTCGAGTACCTTGTCGTCCTGCTTAAGATTGATGTAGCGGGAAAAAAGGTCGATCTCCTTTACGGTGATGCTGGGGTCGTCCACGACATCGGCGTCGGTTTTGAGATACACCGCGTTGAAAATCTTGTTCCACCAGTCGGGAGGGACATATTCCTCCAGGTTGGAGACCGGGCCGTATGATTTTCTCGACGTCCCGTTTTTCGGCTTGGCAAGCGAAATGCCGATTCCATTCGTTTTCATCTTATCCTGTTACCTCCCGGTATTCGATTCAAGAAAAACCATCGCAAATCATAAGAATAAGCGTGCATATCTGATTCGCCTATTGCCGTCTGCCGATACGATGTCGGATTGATGAATTGAAAAAGTGCCTGGAGTGCAGAGATGGGTATGGTTGATATGCTGCTATTGATAAAAGCGCTATATTCCTCATTACCGGGCGGAATGGCGGTTATTTTTTTCCGCCCCTGAGCCTCGCTATCTTCGCTCATGACGGCTCCGATAGCAGGCTGGAAATTTTAAAGCTTGGTTTCAATTTTTTCTCCCGCGTCAAATTCTAAATTTAAATTAAACCGGAACAGGGAAGAATAAAAAATTTTCTTCCCGCATCTTGAACTTTAATATAATACATAATTAAAAAAATTCAACAAAAAATTGAAAAACTATCCTTGCAGAACAAGGATAATAAATTTAATACTCTAATAGCCGAGCCGCTGCATAAATCAATAAGAAAATTATGTAATTAAAAAAATATTTACGACAGGCGTTTTTCCAGCGCGGCAAGCTCATCATAGAGCTCCTTGGGAAGCCGGGAACCGAACTTCGCGTAATGCTCTTTGATGAGGCCGATTTCCTTCAGCCAGCCTTCCCGGTCGACCGCAAGGAGCTCTTCCATGTCCGCGTCGCTGATGCCGGACAGGCCGGTGCGGTCAATCGCATCAACGGACGGCATGTAGCCGATCGGCGTTTCAACTGCCGTGCCCTTATTGTCACAGCGCTCGAAGATCCATTTGAGCACACGGCTGTTTTCACCGTATCCCGGCCAGAGCCATTTGCCGTCCGCGGTTTTACGGAACCAGTTGACGTAGAATATCTTGGGAAGTTTGTCCGCGGGGGCTTTTTTTCCGATATCTACCCAGTATTTAAAATAGTCGCCCATGTGGTAGCCGCAGAACGGCAGCATGGCGAAGGGGTCGCGGCGCACGGTCCCGGCCGCAAGATCGAGGGCGGCTGCGGTAACTTCCGAGCCGACAATGGATCCCAGGAATACGCCATGGTTCCAGGTATATGATTGGTGCACCAGCGGTATGGTGCTGGGGCGGCGTCCGCCGAAAAGAAACGCGCTGATCGGTACCCCGGCGGGGTCTTCCCATGCAGGGTCGATGCCCCGGCATTGCCGCGCCGGGGCCGTGAAGCGCGCATTCGGGTGGGCGGCCGGCCCCGCGCCTTTTCCATCCTCCCATTCCTTTCCGGTCCAGTCGATAAGCTTACCCGGCGCCTTGTAACCGATCCCCTCCCACCATACATCACCGTCCCCGGTAAGGGCTACGTTGGTGTATATGGTATTACGGCAGATCGCATTCATGGCGTTGGGGTTGGATTGCATGGAGGTTCCGGGCGCAACCCCGAAAAATCCGGCTTCGGGATTTATGGCATAGAGGCGCCCGTCTTTTCTGAATTTCATCCACGCGATATCGTCGCCGACGCATTCCACTTTCCATCCGGGGATGGTGGGGATGAGCATTGCCAGATTTGTCTTGCCGCAGGCTGACGGGAACGCCCCGGCTATATATTTTTTTTGGCCTTCCGGATCAGTGATGCCGAGGATGAGCATGTGCTCGGCGAGCCAGCCTTCTTCCCGCGCGATCACGGAAGCTATGCGCAGCGCCAGGCACTTCTTACCGAGAAGCGCGTTGCCGCCGTAGCCGGATCCGTATGACCATATCATACGCTCTTCCGGGAAATGAGAGATGTATTTTTTCTCAATCGGCGCGCAGGGCCATACCCCGTTGTCATTCTGCCCGGGCTCAAGAGGTTTTCCCACCGAATGGAGACAGGGCACAAACTCGCCCTTTTCCCCGAGCGCCTCGAGTACCGTGCTGCCCACGCGCGTCATAATGTGCATATTAACGACCACGTAGGGCGAATCGGTTATTTCCACGCCGATTTTTGAAATGGGGGATCCTATCGGGCCCATACTGAAGGGGATGACGTACAGGGTGCGGCCTTTCATGCAGCCCCGGTATAAGCCCTTCATGACTGCCTTGAGCTCCCGGGGATCGATCCAGTTGTTCGTGGGACCCGCATCATCCGGGGACCGGGACGCGATGTAGGTACGGTTTTCAATCCGGGCCACGTCCGATGGATCGGAGCGGAATAGATAGCATCCGGGCAGTTGTTTCTGATTGAGGGGCGTTGCCAGCCCCTCATCCACCATCTGCTTTACCAGGCGGTCATATTCTTCTTTTGAGCCGTCGCACCAGTAGATATGGTCGGGAGAGGTCATTGCAGCTGTTTCTTCCACCCATTTGGCGAGTTTTTTGTTTTTTATCATGCCGATCTCCGGAAATAACAATATAATTTTGAAATATACATACGATTCTCGTAAAGTGCCAATTATTTTTATAATCTCAGAAATGACTGAGAAGGGAATGGAGGTATTTAAAGATCATAAAAACTGCGGCACTACAATCAAATAACGCAGCAATTTTAAACACGATGTTTAAAAAGGGGTAACTATTT
>Ga0154758_151_pt2 | contig 42081 bp, 39 predicted proteins | sample Rifle2008BG16ft_FD_105766 | JGI IMG/M metagenome (GOLD analysis project Ga0154758, IMG submission 105766) | Spirochaetes bacterium RBG_16_49_21
ATCAATTTTTCGCCTAACGCAAGTCAATAGCAACCGGCCGGGGGTTCCGCATCCGTATGCCGGTGACCTGCTCATAGCGGTTAAACAGGCATTGTGAATCCATCTGTAAAAAATCCCTGTGCCGGCCGGCCGGGAAATCGCGCAGGAACCGGTCGAATTCGTCCTTATACAGGGAATCAAAGCGCTTCCGGGAATGGCCGTGCGCGGTTTTGACTTTTCCCATTCGCCTGATGTCGCCGTCAAAATGGGGGCTTATATGATACAGCTCATGAAAAATGACCCTGAGCTTTTCGCTCCAGGACAGATCGAAAAACCGGGGCATGTAAAAATACACCAGATACAAAAATCTTTTGCTTCCATATACTATCTCCGGAAGGGCGTACACGGAGCCCCGGTATCTCAGAATCCCGGAGCCGTTCTCGAACTTGAGCGGCACAAGCTTGCCGAATATTCCGCCGCGCCCGCCTCTCTTGTTTGATCCGATGCAGACCAGAACGCGGCCTGTATCAATGTGGCGCAACGACGGGGAGGATCGAACGATTTGGGCGATGACCGCGGTCAAGGCCTCGGACAGATTTATCTGATTTTCAGCCGATACCGACTCTCTCAGCATTCCGCACCATCTCTTCAGCGTGTTTAACGGACAATTCGGTGACTTTCTCGCCCGCGAGCATACGGGCTATCTCCTTCACCTTTTCCTTCGGATTGAGCTGTTTTACGAGGGTGGTGACGCGCTCGCCCGCCTTCCCCTTCTGAACCGAAAAGTGGGCATCGGACATGGCCGCGATCTGCGGCAGGTGGGTCACCACGAGAACCTGCCGGTCTTTTGCAAGGGCTTTGAGCTTTCTGCCGACGATCTCCGCTATCTTACCGCCGATGCCGGCGTCAACCTCGTCGAAGACAAGGCTCTCCACGATATCGGCGGACAGGATGACGTTCTTGATGGCGAGCATGATCCGCGACATCTCACCGCCGGAGGCCGCCTTCCGGAGCTGGCGCAGGTCCTCGCCCACGTTGGCGGACAGAAAAAACTCGATCCGGTCAAGGCCGTGGGGATAGAGCGCGTAGCGCTTGTTGTCCGCCTCAATCTCGCCCTCGGGGCTCGTCTCCCGCTGGATCGAGACGCGGAACAGAGTCCCGGCCATACCCAGGTCGCCCAGCTCCTTCATGACCCGCTCCTCAAGCCGCTTTGCCGCGTCCCGGCGCCGGTCGGAAAGCCTGAGCGCAACATCCTTGGCCTCGCGCACCGCCTGCTTGTATTCCGCCTTGAGCCGCTCAGCCTCCTCCTCACCCGATGTTATGAACTCCATCTCCTTGCGGGCCTTTTCTGCGTAACCGAGAACCTCCGGTATCGAATCGCCGTACTTCTTTTTAAGGCTTGATATCAGGGCCAGGCGCTCCTCAACCTGGTTGATCCGCTCGGGTGAGAAATCGATATGCTTTTCATACCCGCGCAAAAAAACGGCGGCGTCCTCAAGTGAATACAGGGACTGCTTGATCGTATCGAGAATCCCGGCGATCTCCGGATCGTATTCCGATATTTTCGACAGGCTCTGGTCGGACATCTTGAGCTTCTGGACGATGCCGCCTTCCCCGCTCAGAAGCTGGGACGCGGCATTGATCTCTCTGAAAAGCTTCTCCGCATTGGCGAGAAGGTGCGATTCATTCCGCAGCTCCTCCTCCTCGCCGGTCTTGAGCTTCGCCGCTTCGATCTCGCGTATGGCGAAGGAATTAAATTCAATCCGCCGCGCCTTTTCCCGCTCGTCGATCTGGAAGGAATTGAGCCTGTCCTTTAAGTTCTGCAGCCGCTCATGTAAGGCGCGGATCCGGCTCACATCGTCCTCAAGGCCGCCGAAACTGTCGAGGAGCTCGCGGTGCTTGGACACCTTGACGATATTCTGGTGCTCGTTCTGGCCGTGAATATCAATCAGATATTCGGATATCTCCTTTAATTTGGACGAGGGTATCTGCACTGAATTTGCGAAGGACCTGCCTTTGCCGCTGGTATAAAGCTCGCGGCGGAGGATCAGCATATCATCATCCGAATCTATGCCCGATACCGACAGAATCTGTTTGACCGGGGCATTGCCGGATATGTCGAACAGCGCCTCCAGGGATGATTTTTCAAATCCGGTCCTGATCATGTCCGTGGTCATCTTCTCGCCCAGCACGCCGGACAGGGCATCGATGAGTATTGATTTCCCCGCTCCGGTCTCGCCGGTCAGGATATTAAGCCCCTTGCCGAACGCGATGGCCAGATCTTCGATGATGACGAAATTTTTTATTTTGAGCTCGGTCAGCATATCGGGCGCCCTGCTTTAATCCCTCCCCCATCCCAGCTTCTCATGCAGAATGGAAAAGTAATTTTTTTCAGGATGGATTATAATCTTTATGTTCTTTTTGGATTTCCGGATCAGTATCTCGTCTCTTCCGTCGATTTCAATAGCTTCCTGACCGTCGATTGTCAATAATAAATTATCGTATTCAGATTCGATGCGCGCCCCGAATACCGACGAGGACGATATGATCATGGGCCTCATCGTCAGGCTGTGGGGACATATCGGGGTAAGGAGGTATATGTTCGTTTCATTCGGGAAGATGATCGGCCCGCCGGCTGAAAGGGAGTAAGCCGTGGACCCGGTAGGCGTTGAAACGATAAGCCCGTCTCCGGCATAGGAGCTCACAAAATTTCCGTCTATTTCAAGCTTTATCCGGATCGGGCGCGACAATGATCCCTTATGGATGACCGCATCATTGAGAAAACAGGCTTTCTGCATCTCCGTCCGGTTTCTGAGCACCACTGCTTCGAGAACCAGGTGTTCGGCGCAGGTGAAATCCCCGTCCAGGACCTGTTTTAGATATTTCGAATATTCATCAGGATTGAATTTGGTCAGAAATCCGAGCCTGCCCCTGTTGACGCCGAAGATCGGCTTTCCCGTTCCGCAGAAGAGGCGCGCGGTTCGAAGAAAAGTTCCGTCTCCCCCGATCACGATTATGAGATCGGCTCCCTGTACATAGGTATCATGATCAACCGCATAACCGCGAAATTCATTATTGATAATGCTATCGTCCTCAGGGAGATAAACGGTTATCTTCCTGCTTTGAAGAAAATTGATAAGATTCCGCAAAAAAGGTACAGCATTTGAATCATCAGGTCGAAAATTAATTGAGATTTTGTCTATCATCGCGTTACGGGCCATGGCTTACTGTATAGTCTTATTATTCCGAGTCAATTAAAAAAGTATGGCGGAATTCTCATGAAGATCGAAGATATTATAAACAGAGAAGCCCTGAGCGAACGGCTCGACAATGATTTTGAGCTGTTTAAGGAGCTGGCCGAGCTTTTTATAAAAGAATCACCCAATCTTCTGGCAGCCGTTGAAGATGCGGTAACGATCAAAAATGGAGAAAAAATCGGGAAAACGGCCCATACCCTGAAAGGCGCTATAGCAAATTTTTCAGCGGACACGGCGTATCAATCAGCCCTTACGCTTGAAAAAATCGGCAAAAACAACCAACTCGCCAAAGCAGAAACAGCATTACAGAATCTCAAACATGAACTTAAACAGATGACGGAAGCCCTTTCCCGGTTGATGGCTGAAGATCGTCTATAGACCGGACTCAAGCCCTTTCATCCGCCGCTCTTACGAATATATACAATCCCCCGACAGAGATGATAACCGTTCCGAGCCACACGATCCATATAAGCCTTTTTACGGTGAGAGTCAGTACAACCGAATCAGGCGGAATTACGCTGTTTTTGCCCGGGCTTATGTAGAGCATTATCCTTTTGTTTGAGGCATCGATATCCCTGAGCGACACGAAGCGGCCCGTGCCCGGGATCGCGCGGTCCATATGAGTGACGCCGGCCTGTTTGAATGCGATCCCCGGCGAAATCCTTACGCCGTTGACCAGGAGCTCGGTAGAGGTCGTCGGTTCTCCGGAGGTCATATGCTCGGTTCGAAATTCAATGAACCGAACGGTGATGCCGCCTATCTCCTTCTCCTCCCCCTTTGCTATAATCAACTGGGACACGGAATCGATGCCCGACTCGTATATCTCAGGGGAAATATATAAATCATTGAGAAAGGTATGCATGATATACGGCTCCCGGTACAGGCTCCCGGTCTTCTCGTCGAACCGGTATGCGGTTTCAACCGCATACGGCTCTGAATTTTTCCGTATCATGAATTTCAGAGAGGATTCCCCGCCTTTCTTAAATCCGGTAAAAGCGATGCCGATCGGCCCCAGGTCGTATTCTTTGTCCTTTACGAGCTTTTTCTGTATCATACTCGAAGGGAAATTCGAGGTGATGATGCCGATCACTAAAATCCCCACGCCGATATGGCTCAGCCGGGAAAGAATGAGGGATTTGGATTTCGTCTTCAACATATCCCTGATGGAGCACGCGATGAGAAAAAATGACGCGCAGGTGAAGAGAGAGGCGACCGGGCTTGCCGTATGACCGGCATTAATCAAAATACCCGCGGCAATTGACGTGATCCCGAGTGCGGCATATTCCCCTTTGAATGACTGCGGCGACGCCCCTGACACGGTCGACAGCACCATGAGTACGATTACGAGCAGCCCGAAAGGGATGGAAAAATTATTATAAAAGACCTCGGTAACTGACGACGGCTGTTCCATAAATGCCGATGAAATAAGGGGCAGCGAAGTACCGAACATTATAATCAAGGTATAAACGAGCAAGGCGATAATACCGTATACGGTGAGGGTTCTCCAATCAAACAGGGGCGCATCTATTTTTTTGCCGGAGGCGCCCCTGAATCGAATTATAAACAGCGAAACCGAACCGAGAAAATATAGCATAAGGAAAAAAAGAAGAAACGGCGCTATTTTTGAAGCGGCGAAGGAATGAACTGAAAAATTGGTGAGCACCCCGCTCCTGGTGAGCCAGGTGCTGTACAATACCGTGAGGAAGTAAACCAGGGCGAAGAAGAGATTCGTTCTCTTCAGCATTCCGGTTCTCTTCTGGATTAGTAGACCATGCAGCAGGGCCACTGCTATGATCCACGGTATGAGGGAGGAGTTTTCCACCGAATCCCAGCCCCAGTACCCGCCCCAGCCGAGCACCGCGTACGCCCAGTACCCGCCCAGGAAAATCCCGATCCCCAGCGTCACCATGCTGAAGAGAAGCCACGGATAAGCGCCGCGCACCCATTCCGTATAATCTTTTGCGATCAGGCCGGATAGGGCAAACCCGAAAGGCACCGCAGCAGAGGCATAACCGAGAAACAGCACCGGCGGGTGAGCCACCATCCAGGGATCTTTCAGCAGGGGATTAAGGCCCAGGCCGTCTCCGGGGATCGAGCCGGGGCTGAAAACCTCAGGATGCTTGGCCCATACGTATACGAAGGGGCTCTCGACAGCGAGTATGACGAGGATAAATATCTGCGTCAATACAATGATTGATAATACGATTTGCGCATTCTTTTTATCTGAATTGAGCATGAATATGCCGGAGATATTGAGAAAAAAGAGCCACAGGAGAAAGCTGCCCTCCTTACCCGCCCACACGGCGGCGACCCTGTAGGCGAGGGGCAGGTCTCTTGATGAATTGTCGTAAACGTACGCAAAGCGGAAGTCAAAACTAACAAAATAAAAAAGGAGCAGAATCAGAGACGCTGCTATAAGCACGCTGGAAAACAGGTATATAATTCTGCACGGAGCAGCATACGATTCTTTCCCCCCTGCAGACATAACCGCAAAGACAAGGGCTGCCAGCGAAAAAAGAAGGGAAGCTGCTATGAATATATTCCCCCAATTCATATCCACGCTCATATTACTTACTCCGGTACTTTGATGGGCATTTCACCAATATGCCGTCTGCGACGAAAATCTCATCCTTCAGGCTGTATCTCCCCAACAGAACAACCTGTTCCGTATTGTCAAAATTCTGCGGCTTGATCCCCCGGTGAATAACCTTCATTATAGATCCATCCTTGTCAACGACGGTAAAGGCGAACCCGCCCTCCGTATGAACGGCCGGACGGGATTTATCAACCGCGCCGATTACCTGGACATATTCACCCGCATTGGAGCGCGCCTTCTGAAACGACACATACGGAGTGAGAATATCCCCGCTGACGAAGAATACGGCGACTCCCAGCAGAAACAGTGCGAGGATGAATATAACAATGTTTCTCTGCTTCATTGTTTCATCTTCTGTTGATTTTTCTCAAGCCTGGTGATTTTACGATCCAGCCGGTAGAGAAAAAAGGCGAGTCCGATCCAGACGATCAGGATTACGGCCGTCACGGTATACAGGACGTCCGACCGGCTCTCCGGAAGCGCCGCGGCGAGAAGGGAAACCATAATCAAGACCCAAAATGCGGTTCTAATCAGCCGCATGATACTCCTCCTCCAGCCGCTTTGCAACAGCGAGCGCACGGTTCATAAGATGGAGGATATACGCGTACAGGGAAGTGAAAGCGAATATCGAAATCAGGAGGGTCATCCGCATCCGGTCGTCGAGATGCGGTGTCCGGTCGGCATTTATGATGGTCTCCGGATGCAGTGAATCATATATCCGCGGCGCAAGAAACACAAAGAAGGGAAGCGTCATCATAGCCAGAATCAGATACGAAGAACCGATCACGCCCCTCCGGTCATTGCCCGCCAGGGCGGAGCGGAGGCTGAAATAGGCTATATAAATAAGCAGGATAACGACGATCGACGTCTCGCGGGGATCCCAATTCCAGAATGAACCCCAGGTCAGCTTGGCCCACAGGGAGCCGGTTATAACCGCGAGCAGGGCGAACGCCATCCCGATGGATGCCGAATTAAATGCTTTTTCATCAAGCCAGGGGTATCGCTGCTTTTTATCGAAGAGATACGCAGCCGATAGAACGCCGGAAACGAGAAAAGCCAGGACCGACACCCAAGCGAGGGGCACGTGAAAATAGATAATTCTGCTGAAATCCCCCAGAATCTCGGCGGAAGGCGCCCACAAGAATGCCATGAGTATTGCGAGCGGCATCAGTATATAAAAGCTTTTAATGACCTGCCGTATCAGCATCATCAATCCTCGATCCATACGAACCTGAACAGTAAAAAGGATATAGCCGAAATAAAACCGGAAAAAGCAAGTAAAAAAACAAGGCTGTTGTAATCAGCCGGTCTTGCCCCGTCCAGCGAATTCTTCGTCGCGAAAATGGAGACCCACAACACCGGCAGCAAGAGGGGAAACGACAGTATTGAAAAGAGCGAGCCCTTGCCGCCGGCCTTCGCAACCATGGCCGCCAAAATGGTGGCGCCTGCCGCAATGGATAATCCGCCGGAGAGTATAGTAAGAACAAAATAAGAAATAAGGATTACCTTCACCTGCAAAAAAAACAGAAACAGGGGAGTGACAACCGCAAGCACGATCATCATGAATGATTGATTATAAATGAATTTGGATATGAAGATCGAATCCGCGGACATGGTGATGCGTAAAAACAGGGCTGTCGCCTGGTCTTCTTCCCGCACAAAGATATGGGAAAGGCCGTTCATGGCGCTGAAGAAGATGATCATCCAGAGGAGGATGGATTGAACAAGGGAGGGGAAGGGCACACCTCCCGCGGTCAGGCTTACGGAAACGGTAGCGGTCACGGCAAACGCGATTGAGACGTTCAATGCAAACCTGGTCCTGAATTCCACGGAAAAATCCTTAGAAAGATTGCGGAGTATTTCCCTAACCAAGCCGTATCCCCCGGCCGCACAATTTTTCTTCATCCCTGTCATTGGTTGCCAGGATGACGGCCTTCTCAACCGATACCGAATCCAGGTAGGACCGGAGTATTCTCCTGCCGCTTTCATCCAGATTCGTCCCCGGCTCATCAAGTATAAGAATCGGAGGATCGTTCAGATCCGCCAGGATGATCCTGAGCCGCTGCTTCATGCCGGATGAATAATGTCTGATTTTTTTATCCTCGTGCCCGGTTAAATGAAAGCATTTGAGCAGGGAATCGATTCTTGATTTCTCCGCCCTGCCTGAGGCAAAATAAATATTCTCAAGGGCCGTAAGGTCGTCGTAGGGATTGACCAGCGGCCCCGTATATCCGATACAGGAGGAGCATTCCTTAATTAAAGCCCCGCGGCTGATGTCGGCGTACGTCACGCTTCCGTCGGACGGAGCCTGTATGCCGGCAAGTATCTTCAAAAGGGTCGATTTACCCGATCCGTTCGCACCGGTTATGCAGAAGGAGCTTCCCGTTTCTAATGCAAAATTGAGATTTTTAAATATAACATTCCGGCCGAACCGCTGGGTGAGTCCCCGGGCTTCTATTCTGTATCGTACGCCGGTCATTCTTTAAGAATCTCCCTGACACGAAAACATATAACGGAAACTGAAACTGATGGTATGCCCTCACCCGCGCTGCCGAGCACCCTCTCCCATTGAACTCGGAAAAAAGGAGAGGGCAATTTCACCTATGCTGAGCCGCCACATGAAATTTTGTCAAATACAAATGGCCGCTTAAATGATTATTGACAAAAACCTTTGCTTCTCAAAAATATAACATTCGAATTAATTATAATATCATTACCAGGGACATCCCCATGACCAAAAAAGCATTTATCACCGGCGTCACCGGCCAGGACGGCGCCTATCTCTCGGAGTTTTTGTTGAAAAAGGGATACGCGGTATTCGGAGGATATCGAAGAACGAGCTCTCCGAATTTCTGGCGGCTTGAAGAGCTCAATATCCTCGATCAGGTCGAGCTTATGGAGGTCGACATCCTTGACACGGGAAACCTCATACGCGTGTTCGATAAAGTCGGGCCGGATGAAATATACAATCTGGCTGCGCAGAGCTATGTTGCGGTATCGTTTGAAAAACCGGTCCTTACCGGCGAGATCACGGCCATCGGCGTCACCCGGGTGCTTGAGGCCATCCGGATCGTGAATCCAAAGGTAAAATTCTACCAGGCATCAAGCTCGGAGATGTTCGGCAAGGTGCGGGAAATCCCCCAGAACGAGATGACGCCTTTCTATCCCCGGAGCCCCTATGCAGCGGCAAAGCTGTACGGCCACTGGCTGACGATCGACTACCGCGAATCGTATAATATTTTCGGATGCTCGGGAATACTGTTCAACCATGAGTCGCCCCTCCGGGGAATAGAGTTCATAACCAGAAAAGTGAGCAATGCGGTGGCGCGCATCAAATACGGGAAACAGGATTACTTTGAAGTCGGCAACATGGACGCAAAACGGGACTGGGGCTATGCAAAAGAATATGTCGAGGGGATGTGGATGATGCTCCGGCAGCCGGAGCCGAAGGATTACGTCCTTGCGACCAATGAAAATCATTCAGTGCGCGAATTTATCGAGCACGCCTTCTCCGCTATCGGCGTGTCGCTCCACTGGAAGGGAAGCGGAGTTAATGAAGCCGGGCTTGATTCCAAAACAGGCAAAACATTGGTAAAGATCAACCCGAAATTTTTCAGGCCCGGCGAGGTGGACCAGCTTCTGGGTGATTATTCAAAAGCAAAAAATGAATTGGGCTGGGAGCCTAAAATAAAATTCAGGGAACTGGTGGAGATCATGGTGCAGCAGGATCTCGAGCGGATAAGCCGGGCTAAATGAAAGTATTGATTAGCGGCATCAACGGCTTCGTGGGCGGCGTCCTCCGGAAGTCCCTCGAAAAAAAAGGTCATCAGGTATATGGAATCGACGTCAAAAGCCGCGATCCGAACGTATATCCCCTTGATATTGCGGATCGATCTGCGGTCACCGGTTGTCTGCAGGAGATATCGCCTGACTTCATTTATCACCTGGCAGCCATCTCCCACGTTGATTACGGCAATCCCTCAATTTTATACAATACCAACATAAATGGAACGATAAATCTTCTCACCGCATCGGTGAACCTGAAAGAGCGGCCGAAATTTCTATTCGTCAGCTCCTGCCAGGTGTACGGCATTGTCGACGATTCAATGCAGCCCATTACTGAAAAAACAGAAGTAAAGCCGGTCAACCACTACGGTGCGAGCAAAGCAGCTGCGGAGCATATCGCCCGCGTCTTTCATGCTGTCTATGACTTGCCGATGGCGATCGTCAGGCCCTTTAACCATACCGGTCGCGGTCAAAGCCCCGATTTTATCATACCCAAGATCATTCAGGCGATTAAAAATAAAAAACACGAAATCGAGTTGGGCAACCTTGCGGTGACGAGGGAGTTCCTTGATGTGCGCGATGTCGTCGCTATTTATATAAAGTTGATGGAGCAATTCCCTGACGGGAAGATATTTAACATCGCCGGCGGAAAAGGATATAAAATATCGGATATAATTCATCTGATTCAAGAGACGACCGGCATTTCACTGCGGATTAAAACCACTGAATCCTTATTAAGAAAAAATGAGATCACGAAGCTTGTCGGCGACGGCACGGCGCTTAAAGAAACATATAATTGGCAGCCTGCATACAGCATCAAGGAAACCCTGGAATGGCTATTATCCGAATAGGTCGTGTTCTCCAAGTCCCCCTCCGGGGGATTTAGGGGGCCGAGAAATTCGATTGAAAGATGCGGGTAATGGGCAGTTTACAAATATGCTTTGAAGATATTTTTCTTGACTATAATGAGAAATTCAAGCTACTTGTCATCTTTAAGAATTTAAGGGTGCACATGACAGGATGAGAGTCTGATGCCGGGGCTGTCCAATAATGCCCCCGATGGGAATTGAGGGGATTTTTGGACAGCCCCAACTTTAATGAGCGCATAAGCTACCAGACGTCGTGTTCATCCAACAGGAAAATATCGTTCTATGCTGTTTAACTCAATCGAATTTTTAATTTTTTTCCCGGTTGTTCTCATCATATTTTTTTTATTGCCTCACCGGCTGCGCTGGATATGGCTCCTGGTGTCCAGCTGCTTTTTCTTCGGCTATTCATATTACCTGTACAATGATCCGGTAAATTTTCCTTACCCGAAGAACGTCTACTGGTATGTCTTCAATGCACTTTCAATCATATCGGTCATAGCCGTTACATATTATTGCGCCATATTCATTGAAAAGAGCAGATCAACGGGATCGGACAATTCAAGGATAGCCCTGGCACTCGGAATCGTGTATCCCCTTCTCCTCCTCTTTATTTTTAAGTATTTGAATTTCTTTAACCAAACGATATCCTATATGGCAAGCTTTCTGAATTTAAATTACCCCGGACATATATTGAGGATCATCATCCCTCTCGGCATTTCCTACTATACGTTTCACATCATAAGCTATCTCGTCGATGTATATCGGGGCACGCAAAAAGCCGAAAGGCATTTCGGAATATTCTCATTGTATATTCTGTTCTTCCCCAAGGTCATAGCCGGCCCTATTGAGCGGGCGCACAAGCTCTTGCCGCAGTTTCACGAAGAAAAAAAATTTGATTATGGCCGAATCAAAGACGGGCTTCTGCTCGTTGCCTGGGGGCTTTTTAAAAAGGCGATCATTGCGGACAGGGCGGCCATTGTCGCAAATGAAGTGTTCGGCAACCCCCACGGGTATCCCGGCATCTACCTGATCATCGCCCAGTTCAGTTTTATATTTCAGGTCTATTGCGACTTTTCAGGCTACTCCGACATGGCGGTCGGAATCGGCCAGATCATGGGCTTTAAGCTGACGGATAACTTCAGGCGGCCCTATCTTGCGCCATCGATCGCGGAGCTGTGGCGGCGGTGGCATATTACCCTGATCTCCTGGTTCAGGGACTACGTGTATATCCCCATGGGCGGCAACCGCGTGGCCAAATGGAGATGGCAGTACAATACCTTCATTACATTCATTCTGAGCGGCTTATGGCACGGCGCGAACTGGACCTTTATAACCTGGGCAGGCCTGAACGGGCTGCATATCCTGATATCAAGCTGGACGCAGTCCATACGGGAAAAAATCGTCGGATTCCTCGGTCTGGCAAAATCACCCGCTTTTTATAAAATTATAAAAATCGTTATCACCTTCAGCTCATTTTGGTTCTCCGGGATATTTTTCAGGGCCAATTCCATGAGCGACGCCTTTTACATCATCAGCCATCTCTTCACCGGCCTCGACGGTCTCATAAAAACCGCCTTCACCCTGAATTATGAGATGCTGAAAACGTTTCTCGTCATACAAAACAAAACGACCTTCCTGGGATTTTCAAAGCCCGGGTTCCTTCCCGAGATGATCACCCTGGCTCTGGGCATTGCCGTGCTGGGTGCGATAGAGATTACCCAGGAAAACAGCAACCTGCGGCTGCGCGAGAGGATCGCGCGGAAGCCATGGTACGTTAAATGGGCATTGTATTACTGCCTGCTGTTCGCGCTCCTGTTTCTCGGCGTGTACACTAATCAGCAGTTCATCTACTTCAGATTCTAGGCGCATATGATGACAAAGCTACTCACCAACATGATAATATCTCTCATCCTGATGTCGGCAACCGTGGCCATCGTCTGGATCGCTCCGGGCACGTACCCGCATGACCTTGCCGCCCTGGTGAACAAGAGGGAGATGCTCAAGGCAAAAAGGCCTCCCCGGATGATTTTCATCGGCGGCAGCAGCCAGCTCACCCTGAAAAGCCCGCTCATCGAAAAGGAATTAGGCTACTCGGTGGCCGATATGAGCCTGTGGGGAGGTTTAGGCACAAGGGAGTATTTGGATGAGATAAAGCCGCACCTTTTGCCCGGGGACGTAGTGGTCGTGACCATGGAATACGCAACCGCTCTTGATAAGCAATACATCGAGTTTATACATACAAACGAAGAATCAAAGAAATTCTTCTTCCTCATGTCTCCGGCGAGACACGCCCTGGAATATTTACAAAACAAGGAATACTTCAATTTATTTAAAGTAATAATTGAATTATCGCAAATTAAGGTCAGGTCATACGTGCGGAACCTGGCGACCGTGAATACTGCACATCTCTTTGATACAGGCTTTCCTAACTATGATAGGGAATTTAATGAAAACGGCGACCGCGTTAAACCCTACATGATTTTCAGGCCACTGGGCGATACGGGCACCAATTTCACCTATCCGGAAAGTAAAAACCTCGTCTTTTTAAACGACTTCTTCGAATTCGCTAAAACAAAAAAGACAAGAGTATTCTTTTATTTTTCACATTTTCCTGAAAAACAATATAAGGCCAATGAAACATACATCAATGCCTATTACGGCATGATGAAACAATTATTAAAATTCCCCCTGTTGAACAAGCCTTCGGATTTCATGTATCCGGAAGAATATTTTGCCGATACCATCTATCACCTCAATGAAAAGGGAGAAAAAATACGATCAGCGGAAATGATCAGGCTGCTTAAAAAAGTACTGTAATTACATTTTTTAATTATATTCTTTTCATGCTGTTCAATTCTATTGAATTCATTATTTTCTTCTCCATAGTCGCGGTCATCTATTACCGTATTCCGTATAAATGGCGATGGGCATGGCTCCTTGCGTGCGGCTTCTGGTTTTATATGAGCTTTGCTCCCTGGTTCATTCTCCCCCTGCTCTCGGTTATCCTGATTGAGTATCTTGCGGCCCGCCTCATTGAACAAAAAGAAAACCGTTCAATCAGCGCCAGAATATTCCTTGCTGTCGGCATCACCTATCCCCTGATACTTCTGATCATATTCAAATATCTCCCCTTTTTCAACGATGCGGTCGCCCAGACGGCGCGTCTGTTACATCTCAACTATCCGCAAAAAATCGTCAATCTCATCATTCCGGTCGGGATCTCCTATTACGCGCTCCAGAGCATCAGCTACGTCATAGAGGTGTACCGAGGATCACAAAAGGCTGAGCGCCATTTCGGCATCTACGCCCTGCATATATCGTTTTTTCCGAAGATCATCGCCGGCCCCATCGAGCGGCCAAATTTAATAAAGCAATTCCTACGGAAGCGTCCTCCTGATTACCGGGACATCACGGACGGTCTTCGGCTCATGGCCTTCGGCTTCTTTAAAAAACTCGTGATCGCGGACAGGATCGGGATCGCGGTTAACGAGGTGTATAATCATCCGTACGACTACCATGGCATTTATCATATTCTGGCGACCGCGTTTTTCTCGGTGCAGCTCTACTGCGATTTTTCCGGATATTCCGATATTGCTAAAGGCGCAGCCCGGGTCCTGGGTTTGCGCCTTATGGATAATTTTAAGCGACCATACGGTGCTCGCTCGATCCGTGAATTCTGGAGGAGATGGCATATCTCCCTGACGACCTGGCTCCGGGATTACTGGTATATACCCTTGGGCGGCAACAGGGTCGCCGGATGGAGATGGCAGTATAATCTCTTCATCACCTTTCTGGCAAGCGGACTGTGGCATGGAGCAAGCTGGACGTTCGTAGCATGGGGGGTCCTCCACGGCCTGTATGTCCTTGCCGGGGTATGGAGCATCCGGGTTCGGTCAAACCTGGTGCACCGTATCGGATTATACCGATTGCCGCGGCTTTACCGGGGCCTTCAGGTGTCGGTTACGTGCATTCTTGTCGGATTCGCGTGGATATTTTTCAGGGCCGACACTCTGTCCGACGCCTTGTACATGGCGCGGCAGGTATTCACCGGCGCCGGGGATTTTCTTTCAATGCTCTTCGCCGATGATGCGGCCGGCCTGCGGGCTCTTTTCAACATCGCGCGCGACAACACCATACTCGGTTTTTCCCGTGAAACCTACCGCCCGGAAATGCTGATCGCACTGGTTTCAATAATCTCACTCGGGATTATCAGCACTGTTCAGGAGCGGACTAATGCAGGGGAAGCGCTTTTAAAAAAAGGAGCCTTCGTACGCTGGAGCCTGTATTATCTTCTGGCGTCAGCCGTTCTTTTTTTCGGCATGTTCACCAAGGAGCAGTTCATCTATTTCAGATTTTAAAAAAGTATAATGAATATTCTCAAAAAAATAATTCAGAAACTTATCATTATGGCCGCGCTTCTGACCGCAAGCTCAGCCGTACTATGGTTCTTGCCCGGAGATTACAATCATGATCTTGCAGCATTGATAAACAAGCGGGCATTGCTCGTTTCAAAAAAACCGCCGCGCATCGTCTTTATCGGGGGAAGCAACCTTACAACGCTGAAGAGCAAAAAAATCGAACAAATGGTTACCCGGAGCCGTAAAGCAGCGCGTTCCGTCGTGAACATGGGATTGTGGGGCGGATTGGACATGGCCCGGTATCTTGAAGAAATCAGGCCGCTCCTGGAACCGCATGACACGGTGATAATCTGTCCGGAGTATGCGCCCCTGCTGGATCCGGCATTTTATTCCTCGGTACAAAGAGATGAAGAAGCAAAAAAATTCTTCTTCCTCATGTCGCCCCTGAAGCGGATTGAAGAAAGTATCCGAGCAGGAGATTATGGTGAGATAATCAAGACGATAGCTTTATTAAATCAGCTTAAGATAAAAACATATCTGCATTCCCTGATTAACCGCGGCGAGGGTCATATCAGCACGGGCGGATTCTACCGCTACGCTGCGGATTACAATTCATACGGAGACCGGAAATTCCCCTTCAAGCTCATGCGGCCTTTGAGAAGCGGAGGGATCGTATTTCAGAAGCCGGTTATGGAAAACCTTTTGTATCTGAAAGATTTCACTATTCATGCGCAAAAAAATAATATCAGGGTCTCTATCGCCTTCCCGCCCTTCCCGGAGCCGGAGTACCGGCGTAATCAACAGCGGATAACGTTATTGTACCGAATAATCCGCAACGACCTGAAACTTAACCTGTTGACACGGCCTGAAGACAGCGTGTATCCGGAGCTTTATTTCGCAGATACCGTCTATCACCTCAACGAAAAAGGGGAAAACCTCCGCTCGCAAATGCTGGCCGAAAAATTATCGGAGCTCATTCACTGAGCAGTTATTCAATTTATTTATACCATACATTATTTTTTTATTGACATCAACAGGCTTAGCCTTTATTTCCAATCAATTATCTTATCGAGAGTGGCAGAGGGACTGGCCCGGTGAAGCCACGGCAACCGTTCAGCAGTGAAAGAGGTGCCAATTCCAGCGGATAAAATCCGGAAGATGAGATAGCAGACCGACAAACCGCTATCTCAGATCGCGGTTTTTTAGTTTTCATTACACGCCGCTGACTCGACCTCCGGCAGTTGCCGTAATGCAATAATTGAAAGGACTTGGTAACCAAGCTATGGAAAGCGCGCCCAGCATATCAGGCGAGAAATCATTCGGACTAGTAAAAACCAATTATTTTACTTTTGAGCGATTCGCCTTCAGATCCGGCCGTATCCTCGGCCCCGTGACCCTGGCGTATGAAACGTACGGCACCCTCAATAATAAAAAGAACAACGCCATTCTGATCGCCCATGCCCTGTCGGGCAGCGCTCATGCAGCCGGCTTTCACACCGAGCATGATCAATATCCGGGCTGGTGGGACCTGTACATCGGCCCCGGCAAACCCTTTGACACGGAGCGCTATTTCATAATCAGTTCAAACGTCATCGGCGGATGCAGCGGATCCACCGGCCCCTCATCGATCAATCCTGAAACCGGAAAGCCATTCGGTCTCGATTTCCCCATGGTGACCATTCAGGACATGGTGAACGCCCAGCTGCAGCTGCTGCAGCATCTCGGTATAGAAAAGCTGCTTTCCATAGCGGGAGGCTCCATGGGCGGCATGCAGGCCGTCAAATGGGCTATCGCGTATCCGGGGATGGTCAACTCGGTCATCGCCATAGCCACCTCAGCCTCCCTGTCGGCCCAGGGTATCGCCTTGAACGAAGTGGGACGTCAGGCCATCATGAACGACCCGAACTGGAACAACGGCAACTATTACGGCTCAAAGGGCCCGGATGCCGGCCTTTCCCTGGCGCGCATGATCGGCCATATAACCTACCTGAGCGAAACGCACATGCATGAAAAATTCGGGAGGCGCTTTCAGGAGGAAGACCTCTCGACATCCAGCTTCAAGAATGCATTCATGGTGGAATCGTATCTCCATTATCAGGGCGATAAATTCGTCGACCGCTTTGACGCCAACTCATACCTGTACATCAGCAAGGCCATTGATTACTTCGACCTCAAAAAGGATTACGGCAACCTGCATGACGCCTTTGCCGACGTGTCGGCGAATTTCCTGGTCATAAGCTTCACCTCGGACTGGCTCTACCCGAGCGCCCAGTCAAAGGAAATCGTGCAGGCTCTGCGCGCCAACGGAAAAAATGTAATGTACACGGACATTGAGACCGATATGGGACACGATACCTTTCTCATCGATTATGAGCCGCTTAAAAAGAACATATCAAATTTCTTAAAGCGCGAATTTGAGCGGATTTCAAAAGAATGAATTTGCCTGCATATCCGGGATACGATCTCATTATAGCGGAAATTGCGCCCGGCTCCAAAGTTCTTGACCTGGGGTGCGGCGACGGAGCGCTCCTGGAAAAGCTTCGTGAAGAAAAACAGGTGACACCGTACGGGGTAGAGATATCCGAAGACGGAGTGTGGAAGTGCGTTGAGAAGGGGCTTTACTGCTACCAGGGTGACATCGACGAGGGGCTTTCGGATTATAAGGAAAACTCGTTCGATTACGTGATCCTGAACCAGACCCTGCAGATCACGAAGCGGCCCGCTTATGTGCTCCGGGAGATGATGCGGATAAGCCGGAACGCGATCGTGAGCTTCCCGAACTTCGGATATTTCGTGACCAGGCTTCAGCTGCTGGTCAAAGGACGGATGCCGAAAAATATCCTGCTCCCGTATGAGTGGCACGAGACCCCGAACATCCACCACCTGACCATACGGGATTTTCAGAACTTCTGCATGGTGAACGGCTATCCCGTAAAGAAGGAATATCATTTTTCAGTATCCCCCCGGGGAGCGCCACGCAGAATATCGATGCTCCCCAACCTGTTTGCTCAATACGGATTTTTCATGCTTGACGGAGAGCGGCTTGTTGATTTGAATCGCAGCGTGAATCTTTAAGGCCATATCTTGAAACGATATTCTTGGAAATTTTGAATATTAATAACAATAAGGATAATCTTGAAAAGGAACTTGCCCGTTTATCTTCAGAACTGGAAGAGCTACAAAAAGCACTTCCGGCTCACAGCATAAGACCGCATCAAATGATGGCGATTGAAGAACTCGAAACTGAAATTGAGCGAATCAAATTGATATTGAACAAACAGTAAACAAGCACAAACTGTTCCCCTAGACTGATCCCACTATGTTTCAATCAAAAATTAAGCCGAATTTATTTTTTCCTTTTGTTTAGCGTAGTCACCGCGGATGTTGCGAATGGCGGTACTGCTGTTGACTTTCCCCGATTACCTGATATATTAAATATAATATCGACGATCCTGATGCTTGCAGGCTGTTTTCTGACATCCTATGTTTTAACCCACTCCCTGCAGGTGTGGCGCCCCTCTGTGTGGTGGGGGATCAACGCCATCCCTGACAGCCCTTCGTATCGATTCGGGCTGATGGTGGCCTCGTTTACCTGGATCGGGGGGTATTACGTGCCCGTTTTTCTCATCAGCGTTGCCTATGAGCAGAGGAGCTGGAAATTATTCGGCATCAATGCCGGGTACCACCTTGTAGGGTTGCAGGTAATCGCCCAGATTTTGGCATATTGGTGGCTGTAGCAATTGACCATGGAATTGCTCAATCATAATGTACTCTATCAGTTATAATGATTTGAAATCCCACCGCGCGGATGATATACTATAACTATGAACGTACAACAGGCCGCCGTATGCGTTGCCCTGGTCTGCGTCATCGCGTTTGCGGAGTGCCGCTTTGCCCCGCCCCGGCGGCAGGCGATCGCTGCAGGGGATTTCACCGCTGCCGCGCACTATCTCGACTCCCTGATCCGGACGCTGATGAAAGAGCACCGGATCCCGGGGATCGCGGTCGCGGTGGTGCATGGGGGAAGAGTGCTCTTCTCCCGCTGCTACGGGAGCGCGCACGCTGAAAAAAATATCCCGCTTACGGACGAGACCGCTTTCATGGCCGGGTCTCTGACCAAGTCATTCACCGCGCTGGCGGTGACGAGGCTCATCGGGCAGGGAAAGGTGGCTGCCGGCGCGGACATCAGAACCTATATTCCCGAATTTTCCATCCGGTCATACGGGGCGCCGGCAAAGCCGATAACCGTGCGCCATCTTCTCACCCACACCTCAGGGCTGATGATCGATTACTACCCCCGATTCACCGGGGAAAAACAATACGGCGATCGGGAGCTCCTCTCGCTCCTGAAAAATGAATACCTCTGCTCTCCGCCCGGGACCGCGGTCAAATATTCCAATATCGGGTACAAGCTCCTCGGCATGATGGTCGAGCGGGTCACGGGCGAGCCGTTCGAGCGTCACATGATGCGCGTCGTGCTGGCGCCCGTGGGAATGAAGGGAAGCTACTACGGGAGTGCGGGAGGGAAGGGAAACGAAGCGGCCGGGCACGACGGAGACCGCGGCAACAAAGTAATGCCCCTCCTCGATATCGGGGACAGCGCCTCCAGCGGCCTGTTCACTACCCTCAAAGACCTGGCCGCATTTCTGCGCTTCCTGTCCGTGGAAAGGAAGCGTACCGGCCTGCCTATCAGCGGGCCCGAGGCGGTGGCTTCGGTGCTGCGAAACGCCGACCGGTCGATCGACACCTTCTACGACAACACGAACGTCTACTCGACCGGATGGTACCTGGACTTTTACCGATTCAGGGGAACCGGGAACGTAATGTCCAACAGCGGCAATGTGAACGGCTTTTCTTCGGAGCTTGCCTACATGCCTGAGGCGAAGCTGGGAATGGCGGTGCTTTCGAACTCTTCGGTCGGATGGAAGGCGGACATAGAGATCACCGCCCGCGGGCTTCGCGCCTTCCTCGACGCTGCGCATGGGCCCATGACCGGCGGGGAAGATGGAGACGAAAAGAAAGAGCCCGCCCGTGTCCCGCCGCCGGCTGACCTGACGGGTCGATACGCGGCATTCGGGATCATGGTCGATGTATTCAGCAAAAAGGATTCCCTGTACGCCCGGTTCAAGGGTCCGGCGGCGCAGCTGGTGCCGCAAGGGAAGGGAGTGTACGCAGGCAAGGTGTGCATCCTGTTCGTGTGCTTCGATGTGTCCCGGTTCACCGAATTCGACGCAGTGCGCTTCAGGTTTTACGCGAACAGGGCGGGGAAGGCCTTCCTCTCCATGGAGGCGTCATACGGCGAGTCGTTCTTTTCGTTCCCCCTGCACCGGGTGAACAAGCCCTCCGCTCCGGAAGCCTTCCGGCGCTACTACGGCATCTGGGAGCTTCCGGAGGACACCGGATATCCGGGGGTTTTGAAGCTCTACCTGCCGTCGAACCGGTTCAGGGTGTTTGAGAAGGAGGGCTGGCCCATCATGGAAACAGAGACCTGGATGGGGAAGGGCCTCCTCGTGCTTGAGCCCCTTTCTGACGGCCTGGCGCGCATCGCCGGATCAGGCGAGATCATCTCCTTCACGGACAACGAGCTTAGGTTCATCGGCCTGCGCTTCAGGAGGAAAAAGTAATGAAAATCACACTCACGCTTTTTGTGTGTATACTCGTAGCCGCATCGTGCGCCACCGGGGGCGAGCCCTTTGATGAAAAGGCCTGGCGGGCCCGGGTGATGGGGGGGGGACCTTCCAGCTCGGGGAGGAGCCGCCCGGGTACCCGGCGCTCGACCTTCGGCGGGAGATCACGATACGGCGGCTCGACGCCTCAAAATTCCTCATCATGGACATCGGCGGGATCGTCGAGATCAGAGAGAGGCGCTGAGTGTCATACTCACGATCCTCGATATGCTCATAGGATGGTCCCTGGCTGGGCTGGCGTTGGCCCGTTTGATGCGGGCGTAAGGGGGGCTTTGACGATTCTTTCCGAGTACCAGTTTCCCTTTTTATAATAAGCGTATATTTGGACAAGCCCCACCAGGGTAGAGATGAGTATGCCGATCCAGACTCCGATTTCCCTGAGGGGAGTATGCCGGCCGAGTATATAGGCCAATCCGATTCTGACTGACATGGATATGATCGAAAGGAAAAGCGGCACCATCATGGAGCCGGCCCCCCTCACGGTTGACTGCAAAATAAAAAAAAGGGAGAGATCGAGATAGGCCCAGCACATGATGCGTAAATAAATTACGGCACAACCGACGACACTGCCGTCCTCAGTGAACAAATAGGAAATCTGCCGCGGGAAGAAGGTGCAGAGAATGATTATGACCGCGCCTATCATCACGGTGAGCCGCGCGGCGGACGCCGTGATTTCATGAACGCGCCTGCGCTTTCCGGCGCCGATGCTCTGGGCAACCATAGTGGAAACCGCCATGCCGATGGACAGCGACGGGAGGATTGAAAAATTATCTATGCGAAGGCCGATCCCGTAAGCTGCGATGACCTCGTTCCCGAAAAGATTGACGAGCCCCATCAAGATGATCCCGCTGAAGGATACTATCAGCATCTGCAGAGAAGCGGGAATTCCTATATAAAATATTTTTTTAATAATTCCAGTATCGAACGTCCATTTCCACCGGCTGATATTCAGAAACGGGTTCTTCCGCACCAGATAATAGTAGCCCAGGATCGTCGTTATCATGTTGGCGAAAACCGTGGCAAGGGCCGATCCTATCACGCCGAGAGGGGGGATAGGCCCTATCCCTTTTATAAGAAAGGGAATGAAGATGATGTTCAATATGACGGATATAATTGTCAAATACAGGGGAGTGCGGGAATCCCCCAAGCCGCGGAGTATTCCCATCAGCCAGTTGTTAATCACCAGAAAAATGAAGCCGGTGGAATACCACGCGAGAAAAATATAGGCGTCTTTCATGAGATTCTCCGGGGTGTTTATGAGAGCAAGCAACTCCCGGCCCAAGAAGATGATGAGCATGGTGAGCAGGAGACTGATGGCTACATTTATGAAGAATGAATTCACAATGATTCTTGATAAAAGATCATAGTTCTTTGCGCCATAGGACTGTCCGACGAGTATGATGGCGGCCATGCCCAGCCCTATCAGCAGGGCCATGAGAAAAAAAACAAGCGGCGTGCTGATGGAGACCGCGGCTAAAGCCTCATGCCCCAGGATTCGCCCGACAAATATTCCGTCTATGATGCTATAGAGCGATTGGAACAGGTTTCCCAATACCATAGGAATGGAGAAAGATACGAGCAGCTTAAAAACATCTCCTTCTGAAAGATCTCTCATGATGCCTCAAGATTCAAATAAGCATTTTCAATCGTTACGGCTCTATTATCACTTCCGGAGAAAGAATCACTTTTGACTTCATTGAATTTGAAATCAAACACGCCTTCTCCGATTTTTCGATCACTCTTAAGGCTTTTCCCCTGTCCTTTTCATCTCTTATCGCCACTTTCGGCTTGAGCTCTATTTCGCTGATCATGAGCACCCCGTCGATCGTTTCGAGCTTTCCGGTAGCCTGTGAAACAAAAGAGATAAAATCGAGTTTTGAATTCTCCGCAATCGCGAGGAAGGTCGTCATCAGGCAGCTATTGGCAGCCGCGACAAAGAGATGCTCGGGCGACCAGATATTCGGCTCGCCCTTGGGAAATTCCGGCGGAGTCGCAACCGTAATCGGATCTGATAGATCGGGAGAAGTCGCCCTTCCCCTTCTCCCCTGTTCCCATTTTATCATTGTAGTATAAAAATGTGCATTTCCCATTTCATCTCCTCCCAATATTAAAATAATGATTTCAGGAGTTCGATTCACCTCTTTCTGAGCCGGGGGATCCACATCGGTACGTCCTGCATGTAGCGCCTATAATCCTTTCCAAAGCGGGCACGCAACAACCCTTCTTCATAGCGCGAGATATAATGCAGGAAACCGATCGCAATAACCCATAGCACGGCGGCGGCCAATGATATACTCAGCATCAAAAAACCAAGATAAAGCAGAATCTCGCTGAGGTATACCGGATGACGAACGACGCTGTACACGCCCTTCCTGATTACACCGGGCCTCTTTCGTTCCTCTCCGAATACTATGGAGAGTCCCGTTCTCGCCAGGTATCCGGATAGAACCAACAGAACGACTCCGGAGGGTATTCGTACCCAAAGCGGCACGTATCTGTTGAGAAAAATCGTGTATTTGAAAATAAATGTGTCGAGTATCCATGTCACTGCGAACAGGCACGCAAGAATAATCTGTCCGGCGTCGCCGGCTGGATGCTCGCCGGTAAGATCGTCTCGCCCATGTTCTTTCTTGTGGGTGTGCTTATGAACCATCTGATTTTTCCTCCTCACGTTTAAAAAAATGCGCGTACGCCATATTATATGTACACCTATAATATATAAAATAAGTCAGGTGCAGGTGCTCCACTTAGACCATTATCGCTTTGGTCTCTCATGTCTTATTTCCATCCAGTCGCTCGGTCTATTCAATTCTTTAAAACCCGACTTACTATATACTCCATGAGCATCTTTCGTTATCAAGAGCCATTGATATACATCTTTCAATTCTTCATGCTTGAGCATATGATACGCAGTTTTGCCACACTTTAAGGAAATAGTTTTATATAATTTTTTTGATTTTTTCGATTAAGAAATCCACATTTCTCATAAAATAGATGGGCATCGTTTCTATCCCATCCAGATGTTAGTCTTATGCCCTTGTATCCGATATTATAAGTATATTTCTCTGCTTCTTGTATCAATAACTTCCCAATTCCCTGCCGACGATATTCTTTATCAACAACCATGCCCGCTATATTCATTAAATTATCATAATATAATAATTCCTTATTTGAATCTCTCTAATCTTCATAATTTTATTTCCTTTTCCCCGATAGACAACTTTTTCTGATTTTAACTCTTATGGCAAGAATTAATACCTCTTTATTAATAATAATCGATTAAACAGAGCCTCTGGGATGCGAGCACAGCCATAAGACTGTCGTGATGTTATGAACGATCTCAAGGCCCCGTCCATAAAAAATAAAAAAGAAGATTGATTTTTTTTACTTACAGATCAGTTTATAATAACGGCGCACATCTTTTACAACAGGAGGCAGGAATGAACGCGGTACATCGCATTTTGGCAGCAACGGTTATTATTCTTACCACCGCCGTCGCATCCGGAGAACTGGGCACGGCTGAAAAGCTGTTTTATATAATTAACTACACCATCACCCGCTGTAATGCGGAAATCGAACTGAACGGGATAACCGTAACCGGGTCTAAAAAGGAAGACTCGTTCTCGGTCACGGGTTTCGCCGATATCGGTATCTGGATCCGCCCCGGCTCGAACAGGCTCTCGGTTGTCATTAAACCGACACCCCGTATGAAGGACTCGGTATTCAATCCGGGTATCGAAGTAAGCATTTCCACGGCCCGTGAGGGGCAGATGTCCGACGAAGGGAAAAAGATATTCGAATACCGATTTCCCGGAAAAGACGGCGGTGAATCACCGGCGGACATTAAAAAACCGGTGCGGAAAGACGTTGCTTTTAAACCTGATTATATACCGCCATCGGAGCTCTGGGACAAAATAAAGCCGGTGAAGCTGGACTCCGCCTCGCGCAAACTGATCATTACGCTGGTAAAGGACTACCATGCGGCCTTTGTGCGGAAAGACGCGGATGCTCTCTACAACCTCCTCCTTTTCGCCTCAATGGATGTTGCACGGCTCCGGCACCGGCCGGTCGAAGACGTCAAAACGAAAATGAAAGGCGCCCTGAAGGAGATGATGACGGAAAAAAATTTTATCATGGCACCCCTGAACGCCGGGCGGCTCGTATTAAAACCGGTGCTGGACGGGATGGTAATCCAGGTCACGGATACCGCCGGTGAAGCGCCGGTGCGGACAAAAGCCACTAAGGACTCGGGATCGTATTCCTTTCCCGTGTACGCCGGCTTCATAGACGGGAAATGGATTATAGTGCGGTAGGGCCGATGAAAAATTTTAAGCAATCTTGGCTTGCCGGCATACGCTCAATTCACAGCCGATACTCAATAAGCTTCCCTTATGATCGATGGGCAATAAACGAATTCAATAACGGTTTGACAAAGATTCTGATGGATTGTATATTAAATCCGTACAGAACAACTGCGTGCCAATAGCTCTTCGCTATTTTTGATGGGCACAAAATTTAAACAATCCTGGATTTTCCGGGAGACAGAATGGTAACTTCAAGAGGGGGCCCTATGAGCCTATCGAATCTTTTTAATATATGGTTTCCATAAAATATTTATTCAATGTTTCATCAATTTTCGGCATTACCGGAATCTTGTTCTCGCATTACTTTCCTAAAAAACAAAATAAAATAAGGATACTGGCGCTAGCCGCGGCTTCAATGCTCCTTTTTGCCGGTTGCGAACGCCATAGGCTGTTTGACAACGCCAGAAATGATGCTTCCTCATTTGTGAACGTGGGAACTGCCCCTCCGGCCTTCACGTATTACTTGGTCGTCCTCGGCGGCAACACCGGCCGGACCTCGATCTACGACCCGGAGACCAACACCTTCAGCGCCGGGCCGATCCTGACCGGCAACGTGGAAACCGGCGGGCACAGTTTCCCGGTAACGAGCGGCCCTAATACCGGCAAGCGGATCGTGGTGCACGGCAGGGTGACCGGCAACACCTCACTGTACGACCCGTCGACCCAGACCTTCTCGGCCGGGCCGGTACTCGTCGGCACCGTGAACTGGGGCGGAAACAGCTTTGAAGTGACCAGCGGCGCCTATATAGGGCAACAAATCGTTGTGCTGGGTAGTAGTACTTCATCAACCAATCTGTATGATCCGCTCATGAATTCTTTTTCACTTGGCCCACCCCTCTCACTAGGAGGCGGGGCCTACGACGGCTCTCTCAATTTCCCGATATCAGGAGACCGCACGCTTGTCGTGCATGGAAGGAATTCACAGGAAACATCCATCTTCGATCCGACCATACCCGGATTCATACTGGGCCCTACGGTCCCAACTGCAGCCGTTTCAGGAGGATCGCAGGTGTTTCCCATCACCGGAGGGACGGAGGTAGGCAAAATCATGCTCATGAACGGAAACGGTGTCTGGCGGTACACAATAGTCGATATTGTACCTCAACCGCCCACCTTTGTCCCCGGTCTTCTTGGTTTCGCGCCTCCGGGGCCCGGAACCGGATCGAACAATTTCCGCATCCCATCCGGCGCCAACGCTGGCGATCAGGTCATCATCATTGGAAACGGCACTGCAACCACCGCGATCTTCGACCAGGCTACGAACGGGTTTAGCCTCTGGGCTCCGCTCCCCGGCCCGGCTTTCCAGGGCTCAACCTCGTTTTATATCGCGGACGGGCTCGAAGCGGGAAAGGTGCTCCTGATCCACGGCGGGGATTCCAATCAGACGTCAATCTACGATCCCGCTGCCGATACCTTCAGCCCCGGCCCTCCCCTCTCGAACAACGCCGGCTGGGGTGCGCACGCGTTTCTTCTTCAATAAACCTGCGCTTGCAGTCCGCCGGGCCCCATGGGCTGCGGCCGAGCCTTTCCTCCTCATATGGAATGCAAAAATTTAAAAGTACGTCTCTTCCAGCTCCCGGATCGAATGAACGATTCTGCATTCAGGAACCGATTTCAGAAAGTATTTGCCGTAAGACTTGCGCAGAATCCTTGAATCGAGAACCGCGACGATCCCCCGGTCGGTGCTGCTCCGTATCAGCCTGCCGAAGCCCTGCTTAAACCGTATCACCGCCTCGGGGATCTGGAACCCGTAAAAAGGGTCTTTACCTTCAGCGACGATGCGCTCCATCTTCGCCTCGACCGGCGGGGAATCGGGAACCGCGAAGGGAAGCTTCATCATGATGACCCCCCGCACCAGGTCTCCGTGCAGATCCAGCCCCTGCCAGAATGAATGAGTTCCCATGAGCACCGCATTCTCGTGTTTGATATACTGGTCAAGGGCGTCGGTAGCCGATGAGATATCCTGCGAATATACGGTGTAATCGATCAAACCGCTCATGATTTTCCGTACCTCGCGCAGGGTCTTGTACGAGGTGAAGAGCATGAGACAATTCCCCTTCAGTAAATTGATAATCCCGGCGGCATGCGTCGAGGCCTGCTCGTTGTACGCACCGTCGGCGGGATCGGGTATATCCCGGGCAATATAGAGGACCGCCTGGATCTTATAGTCAAACGACGACTCGAGAAACAGCATTTTATGATGTTCGATGCCGAGCCGCTTGACGATATAGGAAAAATCGCCGTCCACAGCCAGGGTCGCGGATACAAATATGGATGAATCATAGAACGTGACTATTTCCCGGTTTACTATTTCCGACACGTCCACCGGCTGCCCCCTGAGGGATACATCGCCGAAAAGGGTATCAGAGTCCCGCTCAATCCAGTATACATAATTCGCATTGTGCTGAAAAACAAAAGACGCCAGGCTTTCAATATAGTTAAAGAGCTTTCCCCGTGCAATATCGAACTCCGTGCGCCATGGGTTCTCATCGTCTATGCCACGGTCGGCTTCAGCCATAAGAGTCATACACTCCTTCAACAGTTCGATAAGCTGGTTCCCGGAGGCGACCCGGTCCCTGATGCGTATACTGTTTTTCCCCTCCGGCATCAGTTTACGCATATCCTCATAAAACGCATTGATCTCCGGAATTACCTTCGCAATGGAGTCAATGCATCTGGATCTGAGCCGTTCATTGGTAATGATGTTTTGTATAAGGCTCTGCCGGGTATCGCCGCGGAAGCGGTTGACGATATCCAGGAGCTCCCGGTACCCGAGGTTGAAGCCGATCTGTGCGGCGGCGATTTCTTCGACTGAATGAGCCTCATCAAAAACCACGATATCGAACGGGGGGAGATACGTCTTTCCGGATGCGATATTAGCGAAAAAAAGATGATGGTTCATGACCAGACAATGGGACTGGCCCCATTGCCTGCGCGCCATCTGAAAGGCGCACCCGGAAGCAAACGCGCATCTCTGTGCGTTGCATGAGTCTCCCTCTCTTTTGATCTCGTCCCAGAGGTATGCGGGAAGATTCAGATCAAAGTTCGTGAATATCTCCCTGCTATTAAAAAGCCGGCTTATCTTTTTGAATTTATTCAGATCGCCGGCATGGACTTTCCCGGCCCGTAAAACCGCTTCAAATCGCATTCTGCACGGATAATTGGACCCGCCCAGGCAGATCGAAAAGGAAAAATCCATGTTGAAATACGTGCTGAAAATCTCCTTTACTATGGGGATGTCCTTGTCGATGAGCTGTTTCTGCAAGGTCTTCGTTTCTGTGGAGACGGTTATTTTCTTGTCGTTTTCCAGGCAGTACAGAATTGCCGGGATCAGGTATGCGAGCGTCTTGCCGGTGCCGGTACCGGCCTCAATGACCCCGTTTTCAGATTCATACAACCGCTCCAGAATAAAAGCGGACATGGCGAGCTGTTCATTTCTGAATTCATATGCGGGAAGGATCTCCGAAAGATACCCCTTTTTATCAAAAATTCTGTCCATCTACTTTCTCTATTTATGAATTCTCTTTAATTTCAATGCCGATCATGGTAATATCATCGCAGATTGACTGTTCGTAGTTTTCCCCCAGGAATTCTTTCATGGCGGCGATTATCGTATTATGGAGATCATAAATGGGCGAAGACATACGCTTCTTCACCAGCTCAAGGATATGGCGCTCGGTAAATCCTTCCTCGCGGTCATTGAATTGTTCGAACAAGCCGTCCGTAAAGAGAAGAATTTTATCATTCTCATATATATTCTTCTCAACGATCTCATACCGGGTGTCTTCCTTTATGCCGATCAGCCTTCCGGTATGCCGTAATATTTCAATGGTATTATTGCAAACATGAATCTGGTCAGGATGTCCGGCCGAGGCATAGCGGATCTTTCTTTTATGCAGATCAACATCCATCAGTATGCATGAAAAAAAAGCGTTGAGCGTGTAATATACGTCTATGAATGACGAGTTGATTATTTCCAGCAAAGCCTGTATGCTTTTTATATTCTTTACTTTCTCATATTCGCCCTTGATTATCATGGTGATAAGGGCGGCCTGTATTCCGTGACCGATGGCATCGGCGAGAAAAATTCTAATGTGCCCCGGCCGCAATTGAAAAATGTCATATATATCCCCCCCGATATCGGCCATCGGATAATAGTGTATAGCAAGATTAAGCCCCTCAATTCCGTCTAAATTTTCAGGCATGATCCTCTTCTGTATCCTCTTCGCGAGATTGAGATCTGTCTGAATCTGACGGTATAATTTGTTTACATGCTCATACGCGGCGCTTAATTCTTCAGTTCTCTTGCTGATCTTTCTTTCAAGATCAGCGCGTATCTCATTGATCTCAAGAACGGCGCGATTATAGTTGTCTGAAAATATCATGAACTCCTTATCGGAAAAAGGAGGAAAAAACATGCCGGCTCCTCCTGAAGCAAGGTTTTTGGCGGCATGGTTAATGCTTGAAAGCGATACGCTGATCGTATTTATAATAAGAAAAATCAATAAACCGACGGTAATGAGGCTTAGAAATATAAACATGATTATCTGAAATAAAGCCTTTTCACTATGCCGGATCAATATCATCAAAATTATCATGCTCGATAAAACGAGGAAGAGAATAAAAATTGATTTTATCTTAAAGCTTAATATGTTCCTCGTTCTGACGTGTATTGATCTCTGAAAAAGAATCTGCTGCAGTCGTACCTTATACGGACCGGTAAAATATTCAGTGATGAGCGACGTGCAATAACCGATGATCAGAGAGGCAAAAACACCTCCAATAATGGTGAATAAGACCCTGTCGAATTCCCTGAACCTAAAATAGGTGACGACCGCCATCACAATAATTACCAGAGCGGTGTAGGTAATGGCTATAAAAAGATTATTGACGGAAAGTGAATTTAAAACGCTAAAAACTTCTTCAACAGTTTGATTTTCGATTCTTTTATAATTTGAAAAAATATAGCCTCTGTCAAAATATTTGTTAATAAGCCGAATAGATCTGGTAAATCCCGAAAATCCCCATTTATGAAACAGACCAAAATGACTAAGATGGAGAAATATGGCCATCACTGTGCAGGCCGTCAAAATGGTAAGGAAATAAAGCAGTTCCTCAACGGTAAAGTTGACTACAGACAAAACAAAATAAAAGCCGTAAAAAGAAGCGATCAACGACCAGGTAGTGGTGAAAATCGCCACAGCGCCGGCAAAGGAAACCTTTTTATAAAAATAATCAAATAGTCGCATTATCATTGTGGAAAAAACTGGGCAAAAAAGTTATCTGAAGCTTGACGTGAAGCATCCGCCGTCTTGACTACAGATAAAGCAATTTGATGAAGCCTGTCAATGATGTTTTTTATTTCAATAATTTTAACAGTACGCGTAATTAAATTTGACAGAATAATCGCAGCGGTATAGTGTTAATCCATTCGTGATTATCGGCCTATTTAAAATATCTATGGCTACCGCATATCTATTCGATCCTATTTTCCTGAAACATAAAACAGGATGGGGCCATCCTGAGAAGCCGGAACGTCTTGAAGCAATCAATTCCGCCATCGCATCCGCCTCCTTTTATAAAGACCTCGTCAAGGTCGGCCCTGTCGTACCGGATATGAAATACCTCGAAATGATACATTCGCCATCCTATATCCAGAGGGTGAAAAAGGAAATCAAAAGCGGCGTTTCCTATCTTGATTCAATGGATACCGCCGTATGCGGTGAATCTTATGAAGTGGCTCTCATGGCAGTCGGCGGATCGCTCAATATGTGCGATACCGTGATGAAGGGAGCGGCCGCAAACGGCTTCTGCGCGGTCCGGCCGCCCGGGCACCATGCGGAAAAAGATTACGCGGCGGGCTTCTGCATATTCAACAATATAGCCATTGCGGCGAAGTATCTCCAGAGCCGTTGCGGCATAAAAAGAATAGCCGTCGTTGACTGGGACGTGCATCACGGAAACGGGACACAGCATTCGTTTGAGCGGGACAGCTCGGTTCTCTATATCAGCCTGCACCAGTTCCCCCACTATCCCGGCACCGGCTCTGCTGAGGAAACCGGGGCCGGGAAAGGCGCGGGATATACCATGAATATTCCCATGCACGCAGGAAGCGGAGACGAAGAATACCTCACTGCATTTCAGAACCGGATTATCCCGAGTCTGGAAAAATTCAAGCCGGAGATAATCCTCATATCAGCCGGTTTTGACGGGCACAAGTCGGACCCGCTATCCTCCATCAGGCTCAGCTCAGACGCTTATGCGGAATTTACGAACATGCTCATGGCGATAGCAGGCCGCCACGGCACGGGCAGGATCATAGCATTTCTGGAAGGGGGATACAATCTTTCCGCCCTTTCCGAAAGCGTTTTGGCAATGATGGAAGCGCTCGTACGCGGTTAAGGAGGCGCGAATGGACTCTTTTACCGTGAACACCCGTATGCAGGAAGAGATCATCGATATAACGCATCATATACGCACGGTTGTGAGCCGCAGCGCAGCGTCCGAGGGTGTCTGCTTTATCTATACGCCGCACACCACCGCTGCGGTTACCATTAATGAAAATGCGGACCCTGCTGTACTTAAAGATATCCTGAAGGGCTTGGGTCATCTCAAGCTTGAGAATCTGCAGTTCAGCCACCGGGAAGGGAATTCGCCCGCTCATATAAAATCGTCGCTCATCGGATGCTCCGCGTTTGTCATCATTAATAACGGCTCGCTTCAGCTCGGCACCTGGCAGGGAATTTATCTCTGCGAGTTTGACGGGCCCCGAACCCGGAAGGTTTTGGTGAAGATCATCGGCTGAAGCACGGGCCGGCTACTTGAATCTAAACGCAGGATACTCGTCTATAATCCCGATGCTGAAGGCGAGCACCGCGGCTGCGTATCTATGATAGCGCGTCATGAAATCGAACAGCGGATGGGGCCATCTGCCCGTCACCAGCACCGATAGCAGACCGACCAGAGACAGTACGGGAAGGACGGCGCCCAGGAGAATGAGAACCATGAGATGAGGTGCGGCAGCCAGAATGATGCCGACTATGGTGATGCGCAAAAAAGCCAGACTCCTCGAATATCCGGGCGGATAGGTAATTCTCATCTGGATCGGATGATCGATATTGCTCCTACCGGCAAAAACCGGCGTCTCATCGACGATGCCGATCAGCGAGGAGCTGATCGACAGGAGATAGCGCAGCGAATTTTCCTGTATTTCTGAAAAGTCTTCGACGTTTTTCCCGGTGAACATGATGATAATATAATTAAGAAAACCGAGAATAAAGGAAAGCAGGTGATAGACGAAAAATGCAACGTAATGGGGGATCAGTCCGATGAAGTAGAGCCCGGATAGGCGCAGCAGCGCCCCGATCCGCGAATACTTTATTGAATAGTCGATTGAAAAATTAATCGCTCCCCGCGGGACAATATCGGAAAGCTCTTCCAGCAGGCCGCCTTTTTTGGGCCAGGCCTCTGTGCGGTCTGCGATCTTGATCAATTCATCTTCGGGTTCGGAGATAGAAAAAGATTCAGACATTTCATCGGTGCCGGATATCTCCAAATTCTCATCGAGATCTATTTCGGACAGCTCGTCAAAATCCTCAATACGCTCATCGCCGGCAATCGCAGGCTCTGATAATATCGTTTCAACCTCTTCCAGCTCCCTGTCGATCGTATTGCTCCCGGGAGATTCATCGATCTCATCAAGGGACAGGGTAATGTCCTCTTCCGGCGTCTTTTCCAAATCACCGGAAACCGAGGACAATTCATCAGTTGTCAAATCGTCAAGGGATAAGCCGGCATCTTCAAGGGTTAATTTTTCATCCTCATCCACGATCTCGCCTTCTTTTGTCTCGCCGCTCTCATCGAGTGAAATATCGAGACTATCAAGGTCAAGAGTCAAATCCTCATCGTCTTTCTTTTCGGTCGTATCTTCCAGCTCTTTTATGGTCTCTTCAGAAAAGTCAGAGATGTCAAGATCAAGCTCGCTGCGGCTTTCGCCCTCTGATATCTGTTTTTCCTCCTCGACATCGATATCAAGGGTATCAAGATCTATGGTAATATTTTCATCATCTTCCCGGGGCAAACCGGCATCGGCGGAACGAACGCGCGCTTCAGCGTCCCGGGACTCGGCCGGGGCCTCGGATTTTTTCTTTAAAATATCTCCCGCCTCTTGATCAATATCGATATCGAGCGAATCCAGGTCTATCGTAACGCTCTCATCCTCTTTTGTATGATCTTTTGGAAAAACCTCTTCAGTTTTGATTTCTTCCTCTAATGGCGATTTCGTATCCGGGCCGGGTGCAGCAGCAGCTTCTTCCGTCAAAGGCTCGAATTCATCAATAATGACCTGTTCATCCTTCGACAATAGCTCATCGATATCTGATTCCCGGAAGTCCCCGGAATCCTTGATTTCGGAGACCGATTCCATTTCATCCTTGATCATTTCAGTGTCCGATTTAAACTCGCTGATATCCCCCAGCTCTTCAAACACGGACTTTTCCGATTCGTCTCCGCCCGGAGCAAGCTTCATCTCCGTTGCAGCCGGGGATTCCTCCCTGCTTAAGGCTTTAATTTTTTGAGCATCGAGCTCGGACTCGGGATAATAATCGTCGAGGGGGAGCTCTGAGCTTAAATCATCCATAGGAGGCAGGTCGGCAGGTTCAACGGACGCGTCTGCAAAAGCCTCATCCCTGGCCCTCTGCCCCACTGCGGCCGGTTTCCTGGCTCCGCGCTCGGCCTCGGCAGCAGCCGGAGGTGCATTGAAGGCGCGCCTCCTGCCCTTACGGTTGTCTACCATATTTTCATTATCGCACTTCGGACACGTGAAGGCGAATCTCTTATTTTCAACCTTGCCGTCGTCCACGGAGAATGCCGTGTTACAGCTTGTACATCGGACTATCATCGTTAACTCCTGTAAAACCTACCGGCCGGGAAAATATTTTTCATTGATATTATGTTGAATAAAAAGAGGAAAAATGAACAATAACGGCAAAAAGAATATCATGTACCACTTTACGTCCCTGCCGTTTAGGATTTCAGATTTCTGCAAATATTTAAGATTCAGATAAAGTCCCCATATACCGCAGGTGAAAATCGTTAATAAAATATTGACGACCGGATCGTCATTAAATATCCTGCTTATGCGCGTGACCCACCAGAAATAATATAAGCCGCCGGTCAAAATCATCAATAAAAACAGCACTACCAAGTTATTTTCAGGAATATATTCATCCATACAATTCCTCTCTTCCCCGACATCAGAACTGAGAAGACCATCTATTATTTATTTACGGCATATGGTGTATATTTACTTACATTTTTTCAATAACAATTTATACAAACCCCTTCTCTGACGCCTGCTGCGCCGGATGCCTTGTGTTGTAATTATTATACTTTATGATTCATCTCATTTCAATGAAAACATAATAAATTTCAGGATTAATTCCTTAAAGTCTTTATTGCTAATTGACAATATTGCTCCGGATGGATACCGTAACTGGCCATAGAGGCATATCAATCATGGCTGGATTTATGTCTCCGGGCAGATGGGCGTGAATTATTTATCCGATAGACAAGATTCTGCTTGCCTTCATATTGAAAAAATAATATCGTGATTCTCGATGAAACTTACCGGTACCATAAACGATTCCATTGTCATATTGGAAATAGAAGGCTCGCTATCCTCGGAAAGTAAACCTGATTTTGATAAATATATCAATCAGTTGATACCGAAAAAGCTGCATCTCATTCTCGATCTGTCAAAGGTGACCTTTATCGACAGCATCACCCTCGGCTCGATGCTTAAATTTTATTCCCTATTCAGAAAAAACAAAAGGCATCTGCTGCTGACGAGCATCAATGAACAGATTTTTGATGTTTTCAATCTGACCGGCATCACCATGCAGATAAAAATATTCGACTCCCTGAAAAACGCCATCGAATTCATACAAAATAACTAACCGGCGGGCTTTAAGATGGAGAGACCCGATATGTTTATCGTTGCCTGCCTTGGTAATCCGGGGAAGAAGTATAAGAACAACAGGCATAACGCCGGATTTATACTGGGGGAATTCCTGATCCGGAATTACCGGATATCGGTCACTTCATCCTCTTTTCATGCAGTTTCGGGAAAAGGAACAATACAGATGCGGGAGGTGCTCCTTCTTCTGCCCCAGGGATATATGAACCGGAGCGGCGTTTCAGTGCGCGCTGCGATGGCATTTTATAAGATCCAGCCTGAACGCCTTATCGTGATTCACGATGAGATTGAGCTCCCCTTCGGAGTGATTAAAAAAAAATTCGGCGGCGGACATAAGGGAAATAACGGGATCAGATCTATAATCCAGGAGATAGGGACCCCCGATTTTCATCGGATACGATTCGGGGTAGGCCGGCCCGATAAGCCGGATACTGCCGTGGCAGACCATGTGCTGTCGAATTTTACTAAGGAGGAGCTATTGCAAATCCAGGAGCTCGCTCCGGCGGCAGCGGAAATGCTGATATCGATACTGACTGCCAAGCCTGAATAAATTTTAGATATTCAGGGGCAAGATTATTGATATGAAATTCTTAATATTGTATATTATAGTAAGAAGCCATCTCAAAAATAGTTATGGGGCATAAAGAGAACTCATCCACCCGGAAGGCGGGGTTGCGCAACCCCGCCTTCCGGGTGGATGAGTTCTAGAATAATATGAATTAAAATGAAACAATGGGAGAAACATTGATGCATGTCGTAGTGCCCCTTGCAGAGGGATTGGAGGAGATTGAAGCGGTGACCATAATCGACGTGCTGCGCCGCGCCGACATCACGGTGACGGCGGTATATCTGCAAAAGAATCCGGTAACCGGCTCCCATGGAATCAAGCTCCATGCAGACAAGAGCATTGATGATATTTCCGCGTCAGACTTTGACTGTATCGCCCTTCCCGGCGGCATGCCGGGAAGCAGCAACCTGAAGGACGACAATCGGGTCATTGCCCTGGTCCGGGAGCTCAATGCTGCGGATAAAATAATAGCCGCAGTATGCGCCGCGCCGATCGTCCTCGGCCAGGCAGGGGTTCTTGCGGGCAAGCGGGCGTCCTGCTTCCCCGGATATGAATCCCTTCTGACCGGAGCCGTACTCGTTCCCGATCCGGTTGTCAGGGACGGAAGGATAATCACCGGCAGAGGCCCGGGATGCGCCCTTCCCTTTGCCCTGACCCTGGTCGAACTCATGTCCGGGAAAGATGCTGCCGCGGATCTCAAGAGCAGAATGCAGGTTTACTGGATGTAGCGCGATGAAAGAACAGAGCAGAACCGTGTATAAAGCCGGCTCCTATATCTATATTGAAGGGGATGAAGACGTCGATAACGTATATATTGTCGAAAAGGGCCTTGTTGAATTCAAAAGCTCCACGAAAAGAGTCCGCAGCCATGGAAGTACCGCTGAAGCCGGCGACGTGTTCGGCGCGGTGTCATCCTTGAGCAGACGGCCGAGGATGGAGACGGCATTTGCCAAAATAAATACATCGATAATCATATTTACGAGGAAAAAGTTCCTTTCGGTTCTGCAGAAAAATTCGGATATCGCGATCAAACTCCTCAATACATTCGCGGACGAGCTCAGGCTGTATGATACCATGATCTTCCCTCTGGGCGCGGCTGACACTGTCTTCCTGCCGGAAGATATCCAGCTTTTTAATCTCGGCAAGTACTACTATGAAGAGAACGGGCTGGCGACCGCCTGTTATATTCTGAAAAGATACTGCGGGCTCTATCCGGGCGGAGCAAACATGAAAGAGGCGCGCATGATGCTTGATAATCTTGAAAAAAAGGGAATCAGACGGGCAGCCGAGCCTGTTCTGGACGGCATCTACCAGCGCTACGCCGACAAGCAGATCATTTTCTGCGAGCATGAGCCGGGCGGCGAGCTCTTCATCATTAAAAAGGGGAAGGTCAAAATCGTAAAGCACCATGACCGAAGCGAGATGATACTTTCGGTATTGAGCGAGGGCGACATTTTCGGCGAGCTCGCCATCGTGTCCGATAAGCCGAGGAACGCGACGGCCATAAGCTACGGCGGCACGATCCTTCTCCCGATCGATAAGGATTCCCTGACAAGGCTCATCCAGAAATCGTCGGACATATTAAAACGAATATTTACCGCCATAAGCCAGCGGGTATGGTTCACCTTTATCCGCATGGAGTCGAAATTTTATGAAAAGCCGATCACCCGGATATATGTCTTTTTGGAAAATAAACTCATTGAGGATAACATATCCCTCAAGAGCCGGGATCCGCATACCTTTCATTTCGGGATCGATGAGCTGATAAGGATGACGAACACACCGGCAGACAAAATCGTGGCGATCATGGATGAATTGACGCTGGACCGTAATCTGGAATTCAATTTGGGACAGACGGGGATCGAGAATCCGGGCCTCATTTCATCCAAGGCCCGGTATTATCGTTCGCGCGACCGTCTGTATGAGGGTACGGAAAAACAGGAAGCACCCGATGAAGAACGGCATGAGCCCTCGGTACCGGAGCCCGTCCAACTGAAAGAAACAAGCGGCATCAAAAAGATTACCGGGGATTCATTGACGGATCAAGCGAGCGCTCCGGAAGGCCTCTACAAAGAGCTCGAAGACGAGATCGGAAGAAATAGCTAGAAAAGCATTTGCACGACGACCCTTCTCCGCCGCGGCCGCGTGTCGCAATCGATCAGGACCACCTGCTGCCACGTGCCGAGGGTGAGGTCGCCGTCCACAACCGGCACGGTAATCGACGGCCCGATGAAAGACGCCTGCAGATGAGACGACCCGTTGTCGTCATGCCAGGTTTCATGGTGATGATAGTTCCCGGCGTAGGGAAGCAGTGATTCAAGAAATATGCTTATATCCTTGGTGAGCCCCGGCTCGTATTCTATTGTCGTGATCCCGGCTGTTGATCCGGGTGCGAACGCGGTTATAATGCCGTTAACAAGACCGCATTTCTTCACAATCTCCCGGAGCTTCGGGGTCAGATCAACCAGATCTCTGTTCCCTTTGGTTTCCGTGGTAATATACTCTGTTTTAACCGTCATGGAATGCCTTCCCCCTATAGCGGATGCTGAATTGTACGGCTGTCAATGACAATTCATAAAATCAGGCCCCTCGGCCCCCCAACCCCCCAGAGGGCTGACAACTACCCACAAGTGTGTAAGCAAGGGGGATAAGAAGATAGAAGAGATGATAGAGATACATTTTTTGCGGAATATTGTTAAAATTGAAGAGGAAAAACAATCATTTAAGCTCAAAAAATAAAATTATCTCTGATATCTCTTCAATTCCCCTATCCCCTGTTCTTACACATGGAGATGTAGGTAGTTGTTAGCCCCAGAGGGGGGCTAATATTGCTTTCTAAGAGTAATAATATATTATTTCAATATAATATATAAATGTCTTTAATAATACATAATCTTCAAGTCCCCCTCCGGGGGATTTAGGGGGCATGAGAGAATGAGATGCGAGTAATAGATAGTTCACAAAGGAGGGAGACTCCTCGACAAGATAAATACAACTCGAAAAATAATTCACACTCTAATCATTCGCCATTTCCAATACGGATAACGGCTTGACTGATTTTGATGCTGTAATTTATTTGTTTCATGAATTACCCATGGTTCGAAAGCTGCGAATTCTCCGGTCCAACAGCCATCAGTATACGGCACGCCGAGCGGGAGCCGATACACCGATACGCCGATGCCTTTGACGCCCCCCTCACGGAGAAAGGGAAAGCCGATGCCCACCGGTTCGGCAGGAGCATGCGGCAAATCAACCCGGTTAAACTTTATCATAGCCCGGTGTTGCGGTGCGAGCAAACCGCTGAAGGCATATGCACCGGGATATTGAGCTTAAGCCGGCAGGCCGCCGTGGCCGGCTCCATATTCGATTTAGGCGGGCCCTATATCGCCGGGCCGTGGCATGAAATCGCCGCTTCAATCGAGCGCTACGGCCATTCCACATTTGTCCGCAAATGGTTCAATGATGAATTCCCCCCCGATTTTATCATGCCGTTGGACCAGGCGGCGGAATCCCAATTGCAGATTTTAATGAGCCAGCTCCGCTTGGGCGATTCATCCGCCATAAACGTCACCCACGACTGGAACATCATGATTCTGCGAGAATACTATTTTAATCTTCGACATGAAGATATCGGTGAGCCGGCCTATCTTGACGGATTCTGCGCATTCGTGCGGGATGACGCTCTCCATCTCATCTATCACGAGCATGAAAAAGTAATCAGGCTGTAATACAATGTATTACATTTTTCCGCCCGCGTTGCGCCTCTGAAGGCGGGATTGCGCAACCCCGCCTTCAGGATGTAAATTTGTTTAAATCCCTTTTTATTGCGCTCATATTCCGGGGAAATGTATCCTGAGTTGCGCCGGTCTTTATAAAAACCATATTTACGTCCGACAAGCCATACCGGGCGCGTTTATGTATGCTGAGGGCGGACATACCCAGGCTCCCGATATGCTCCGCCACCGGGGCAGGCAAGTCTTCAGCCCGCTCGTGTGAGTATACATATAATAACCCGCCTGATACGAGCATTGGAGCAGCAAGTTCAGCCACGACTGATATAGAGCCTAGCGCACGGGAAAAAACAATATGAAACGCATTTCTCAGCCGGGTCCGCGCCGCTGTTTCAATTCTTTCCTGCAGGGGTTGAACATTATCCAGCAAAAGATCGCGAATAACTTTTTTAACGAAGGAAATCTTCTTCCCATTTGAATCGATTAAAACCCCGGCCAATTCATCATGGTAGATGGCGACCGGGATCCCCGGGATCCCCGCTCCGGTACCGATATCGGCGAATAATGTTCCACGTGGAACATCCAAATGAAGAAGGGGCTCAATGCTGCCGAGAACAAGATTGATCAAAATATCATGCCTTGTCTTTAACCCGGCAAGATTGAATCTCTTATTGGCATGGTACACTAATTCAGCATATTCCCATAACAGCTTCTCTTTTTCAATGCCAAGCTGAATGTTATTCTTTTGCTCCCATTCCCTGAGGATGCTATGTTCCACGTGGAACCTTTCCTTTCTTCCGGTTCAGTGCCTCAATATGCACCAGAAGTATGGAAATGTCAGTAGGATCAACGCCGGAAATTCTCGCCGCCTGGCCGACCGTTCTTGGCCGAATCTTCATCAGTTTTTCTCTTGCCTCAAATTTCAGCCCGTTGATAATTCCATAATCAATGTCATCAGGCACAACCTTCTCTTCCATTGTGCCGATTTTCCGGATTCTTTCCCGATCCCTCTCTATATATCCTTCATATTTAATTTCCATCTCAAGAATCGCGGCTAAATCTTGATCGATGGTCTCATGAAGCATCTTAAGTATGTCGTGTATCCGGCATTCAGGCCTTTTCAAGAGTTTATCTATTCTAACCCTCCCCGTTATAGTACCCGTTTTATCCTTATATCGCAGCTTCTCGGCAAGATTCCCGTCAACAGATATGAATCTATTCTTGAAGCCCTGTATCAATGAATCTACGATGCGGTATTTTTCTTTCATTTTTTCTTGCAGCTCTTTGCTTATAAGCCCGTTTTCATAACCGTACTGCATGAGTCGTTTATCAGCATTATCCTGCCTGAGGACAAGCCGGTGCTCGGCTCGCGAAGTGAACATTCTATACGGCTCTTTTATTCCTTTGCTAATGAGATCGTCGATCAGAACCCCGATATACGCCTCATATCTTTTTATAACCACCGGCTCCTTCTTTAAAATTTTGTTTCCGGCGTTTATCCCTGCGATAATACCCTGCGCTGCCGCCTCTTCATAACCGGAGGTCCCGTTGATTTGGCCTGCGTGATATAATCCGGATATCCTTTTGGTCTCCAATGTCGGGTAGAGTTCCGCCGGCGGGACAAAATCATATTCAACAGCATAGGCCGGCCTCATAACCTTAACGGCTTGCAGGCCGGGGATCGTCCGGATCATCGCAAGCTGGACATCCTCCGGCAATGAGCTGGAAAAGCCGTTTACATAATACTCCCGGGTATCATACCCCTCCGGCTCCAAAAAAAGTTGATGCCGGGGCTTTTCTGAAAACCGGACCACCTTATCTTCAATTGAAGGGCAGTATCGGGGTCCAATCCCCTTTATTACGCCCGCATACAGGGGAGAGCGGTGCAGATTTTCCCGTATAATTGCATGGGTGGCTGCGGTTGTATAGGTTATCCAGCAGGGTACCTGATGTTGGACTATTTTTTCGGTAGAATACGAGAACGGGGTCGGGTTTTCATCCGGATATTGGATCTCACATACGTCAAAATCTATAGATTCGCCGTTTACGCGCGGGGGGGTCCCGGTTTTCAGCCGCATGACCGGAAAGCCGAGCTGCCGCAGCGAATCCGATAATTTTTCCGATGAGAAATCACCCAATCTGCCGCTCTTTTCCTGATAGCTGCCGATATGGATCAATCCCTTGAGAAAGGTCCCGGTGCATACTATTATAGCCTTTGCAACATACTCCTGCCCTCTCTTTGTGCGCAATCCCTTGACAGCATCACCCTCAACAATGATCTCCTCAGCGATATCCTGGATAATATCCAGGTCATGCTCGCATTCCAACACGTGTTTCATTTTGAGCTGATACTGCTTTTTGTCAGCCTGCGCGCGCGGAGCCCAGACCGCCGGGCCCTTGCTCTTATTGAGCATTTTAAAATGGATACCGGTGGCGTCTATTGCCTTGCCCATTTCTCCGCCCAGTGCATCCACCTCTCTTACGAGATGGCCTTTAGCAAGTCCGCCGATCGCAGGGTTGCAGCTCATCTGCGCGATGGTGTCGAGGTTTCCGCTCAATATGAGGGTCCTGAATTTACGCCGGCATGAAGCGAGCGCGGCCTCTATGCCTGCATGACCTGCACCGATGACGATTATATCATATTCTCGAATCATGGGATTTGTTTTGATTATTGAATTTCACAATAAGTCTATTATAGACAATTATCAATTCTGCTGCCAGTTTTTTTATTATTATGAATTATTGACAGCTTAATTTTTTATTTATACAATTTTTGGGCGTGAATTAAATTTCGGATTGTATTAATCATGTTGAGGCGCCTCCCCCTTACGAAGCTGATCTTTACCCATAACCTGCTGTACTGGACACGGGTATTTTTTCCTTTATAAAAGAGACCATTACTTTCCACAT
>Ga0154758_147_pt2 | contig 41352 bp, 38 predicted proteins | sample Rifle2008BG16ft_FD_105766 | JGI IMG/M metagenome (GOLD analysis project Ga0154758, IMG submission 105766) | Spirochaetes bacterium RBG_16_49_21
TCAAGCTTGCTCCACGCGGCCGGAGGCGAGTACGGCAGCTCCGCGAAGGTTATTTTTTCTGATCTAAGGACCTATTGCGAATAATTGTGGAAATATTGAGATAATTCAATTAAAAAATAAAAAAAATTTGTAGGATAATTAAAAGGAATTTGAATAATGCGCCCTGTATTCGTATTAACGTAAGGTAATCACACGAATGTAAAGATCGCCCGTCAGTACAAACGCAAGAATTATATAAGGGAGCATCACCGTGTCCATTAAAAGAAAATTCCAGCGAATCATAAAATTTCTGGTAGAGTCGAACAACGGCGATGATCCGCTGACCGGAACCCAGGCCGCCCGTCTCTTTAATCCGGACGATTCCGACGAGACCTCAAAGGCCCGGAACCTGATAGCTTCGTTTCTTATACTCTTAAGCGGCCCGCAGGCTTTGGGATTTAAAGATTCCCGGGACTATTTAAGAAACATGGCCGGTGCAAACCAGGATACGGCTGCGCAATTCTTTTTGAAAGTAATGGAATATATATTTCTCGAGATTGAAACAGCGTACCGGCACGATCCTGATTTCAGAAAAAGCTTTGACGATCTCCATGATTCTATCATCAGAGGATTCCCTTTATCCGATGCTGCCGCTGCTCAGAACAAAATAGGGGAGGTGTTTTTCCCTGAGGGAGCATCGGAAACAACTTCGGAAGATCGAATCGGGCTTTTGCGCGAAAAAAGAAGAGTAAGGATATCCTCGTTGAACAGCGATCCCGTTCGCTCTCCCGGCCGTGAGGTGCTTTTTACCTCAAACGCGCTCCTTACCGTTGGGTCTGCGTTCAAAAGGGAAAGGAAGGGCGTCGGCGCGGGAACTGAGCAGGAGACGCGGGCAATTGAAGGCGAAGAGCAGATCCACTGGTACGACCACCCGATTCCGGTCGGCATAGAGCCCGAGCGCAACGAGCTTTTGCACGGCATAAAGAATCTGTCCCGGGCATTGGAGTTTGAGGAGCGGATCGGCGCCAAAGAGCCGGGCCGGAATATCGATCTGGTGCTCTCGGTATCCGTGACGCACCGGAGCTTACATAGTATCGCGCGGACCTGGATTGAATCCGAGCTCTCGAATGCCGGCGGGACGGCAGGCATCAATCTGTACGTATTCACCGAAGCGGACGCGGTCCGCCTTATGGAAGAAATTCTCATTCCGGCTGCGAAGCGCTATTTCAGCGGGTCTGATAGCGGCCCCCTGCGTGAGATTTTCGGCGTGGACGGGGAATACGGGAGACATTATAGTTTTCTTAAAGCTATTGCCCGCTTCTGGAGCGTGTTTATCTCTCCGGAGATACGCGCAACGTTTAAGATCGACCTGGACCAGGTCTTTCCCCAGGAAGAGCTTGTTGCCCGGACGGGCGCATCAGCCTTTCAGCATCTTGTAACCCCCCTTTGGGGCGCCCGTGGAACCGACAGCAGCGGAAACCGCGTGTATATGGGCATGATCGCCGGCTCGCTGGTTAATAAAAAGGATATCGCATCCTCCCTCTTTGCGCCTGACGTCGTTTTTCCCCGGCAGGAGCCGGCGGGCGATGAATGGATATTCCGGAGCGCCGTTCCCCAGGCTGTTTCCACCGAAGCCGAGATGATGGCCCGTTACGGACCCGGGCGGGAATTTGACGGAACGGGCTCATGCATTCAGAGGGTGCATGTGACCGGCGGAACAAATGGGATATTGGTGGAGGCGCTCCGGCGGTACCGGCCCTTCACGCCCTCCTGCGTCGGCAGGGCCGAAGATCAGGCATACCTCCTTTCCGTTATCTTTAAATCAGGCGCTGAAGGCTATCTGCGGTATGTTCACGCGCCCGGCCTGGTAATGCGCCATGATGCTGAAGCGTTTGCCGGAAGGAAGGCCGGGCAGGGAGGCACCGGCAAGATCATCGGAGACTATATCCGCACGCTTCTTTTTTCAAAATATGCTCAGGCCCTTCCCTGGCCGGCAGGCGCCGTCAAGGACGCTGTTGACCCCTTTACCGGCTGTTTCATTTCAAGGATACCGGTCACGATCGTATGCTTAAGGTTTGCCCTGAAAGCGGCCCAACTGTTCGGCTCTTCTGAACCTGAGCAGGGTATGGATTTTTTCACCGAGGGGGTGAAACGTCTTTCGGACATGATCGAACTTTTCACATCGCGGGAGAATTTTTTTCATGAAATTTACGAGAGGGAGAAATACGGATGGGATCTTTACTATGATATACTGGATTTTCTGGAGCGGAAGATAGACGAGGGTGATTCTTATGCGATTCAGCTTGGGGATACGGCCAGGGATATTATCAAGAGCCTTCGGTTAAAAATAGATAATTTACTCGAGTAATAATATTCATCAGCCCCTCTAATTAATCCTCAACTTAAATCCGTCAATTACCGATTATAATTATGGTAATCCATAATGTGGGCTTTGTCTACTGCTCAAAGTGGAGACGCAAATTCATTTTTACCCGCGGAGAAGATATATGGAACCTCAGGTTGTTGCAATGGAAGGAATCCTGAAGGATGAGCTGGCGGTATTTGAGGGCCTGTACTCATTGGAGGAGGAAAAAACCGGCGCTATAATGAATCATGACGGGAAGCTTCTTGAAAAGATATCCCGGGAGCAGGAAGGCCTGATTTCGAAAATCCAGGCCCTTGAAACCGGCAGAATCAGGCGGATGACGGATTATAAAAGGGCGCGTCATATTAAAGAAACTATCACTCTGAAAGATATGGCGGACCAGATCGCCGGCCGGGGCGGATCCCGGCTCATGACGATAAGCGGAAACCTCAAGGCAGTCATCAACAGGTTAAACAATCTTCAGAAGACCAACAGGACGCTGATCAACGATAATATGGAATACTACACTATTCTGCTGAAAGGACTGAAAGATAACAGGATCATGGATTCCGGATACAGCCCTGACGGGAAAGAAGAAGAGACGTTGAAACAATCGATCCTGTTCAATCAAACTGCGTAAGGAGCGTTGCGATGAACTCAACATTTATGGGGCTTGAGATAGGCAAAAGGGGGCTCATGTCCCACCAGCAGGCGATTCACGTCACCGGGCATAATATATCAAACGCGGAAAACAAGGAATACTCGCGCCAGCGGGTAGTGATCACGGCCGCCGATCCCCTGTATGTGCCGAGCTTAAACAGGTCGAACACTCCGGGGAATATCGGCCAGGGCTCCATGATCCAGTCTATTGAGCGCATCCGGGACACGTTTATAGACGATCGGATCGTGACCGAGAAGAACACCATGGGATACTGGAAGGTCAGGAATGATTTCCTGTACCAGATACAGACCGTGTACAACGAGCCCACGGACGAGGCCCTGAGAACCCGCCTCGATGAATTGTGGAAGGCGTGGGAGGAGCTTTCAAAATACCCTGAGGAGCGCTCGACCAGGGAGGTGGTCAAGGAGAAGGCGGTTCACCTCGCTCATGAGACGAATACGCTGTACAACCAGCTCTATGATCTCAAGCTTGACGCGAACCGGCAGGTTGCGCACCGGGTGGAGCAGATAAACATGTACGCAAAGGATGTCCGCGATCTCAACGAGCGGATATTGAAGGCTGAAGCCCTGGGCGATAATCCCAATGACCTCAAAGACCGGAGGGACGCCCTTATTGAAAAGCTTTCGGGGCTTCTTGATATCAGCGTGGGCAGGAGCGATAAAGACGAGACGATCGTGTACATCGGATCCGAGAACCTGGTTCAGGGCGAGATCATACGGCCCCTCGCCGTTATATTAGACCCGGAAAAAGAAGGCCTGTTCAAGGTGGTATGGAAGGATACCGGCAGGGACATTACCATCAAAGGCGGGGAGCTGGCGGCCCTCATCGATATCAGGGACAAGGTCATCCGCCAGAATATCAATGACGTCAATTCATTCGCCGCCAATCTGACCGACCTCACCAACGAGGTACACCGGGACGGCTTCGGCAGAAGGTATGAAACCAATATTGATTTCTTCAGGCATATTACGATCAGCGACAACGTGGACGGCAACGTTGACCTGAACAACGACGGCGTCAACGACACGAGCGCGATCTTCAAGGTCTCGGGGAACAACCGGATAGACGCGTCGGCGGCCATCGGCGTGAGCGGAACCCTGACCTTTGGAGCGAACAACGAGCTCGATTCGCCGCTCCAGATCGATTACAACGTCTCCGATACGGCGTTAACCATAATCAAAAAGATTAACGATGCGCATATGGGCGTCGTGGCGTACCTTAACCACAACAGCCAACTCGCCCTCAAGGCGACCGCAGCCCGGGATTCCGACAAGAAGAATTTCATGATACGCCACCTTGAGGATTCCGGACAGTTCCTGGTCGGCTTTGCCGGCATCTTAAAGCAGAGTGGGCCTCAGGGCGCCTTCGATTACCGGAGGATCGACGATATAACGAAATTTCTCCCGAGCAGGGAGCATATCACCATAACCCCGAAGTTCAATCCTGCCGCGTACATGGCGGTATCGGACAGCGTCATGATGGACGTGGATAAGATAGCGGCTGCCCGCGGCAAGGACGTCGGCGGGACCGGTGACGCCAACACCTCCAACGGCATCGGCGACGGCACCAATGCGCTGAGGATCGCGAACATCAGGCATAAGAACGCTATGATCGACGCCAACGTCACGTTCAATGATTTCTATACCGCGGTCATATCGCGCGTGGGCACCCAGGGCGAGGAGGCGAAGGACCGGGTGCGCAACCAGGAGACGCTTCTGAAAAACCTGGCCAACATGAGGGAATCGGTTTCCGGAATAAATCTGGACGAAGAGATGTCGAATCTCGTTGCGTTCCAGCACGGCTATAACGCGGCGATCCGGGTTATAACCGCCATGGACAGGATGCTGGAAACATTAATTACACGGATGGGGGCATAAGAGATGAACAGAATCACCAATCAGATGATCAACAACACCTTGAGCTTTAACCTTCAGCGCCATCAGACCGATATGGACAGAATAGAGAATTCCCTGGCGACCGGGAAAAACGTGAACATACCGAGCGATAACCCGATAGCGACGACCAACCAGATGCTGTACCGCACGCGGCTCACCGAGGTGGACCAATATCTTGCCAATAGCGCGGAAAGCAAATCCAGGCTTGACGAGGTAGATACGACATTGCAGTCGGCGCTGCGGATATTCCAGCGGCTGCGCGTTCTGACCGTGCAGGGAGCGCATGGGATATACACCTCGTTCGAGCTCAAGGAGGCGGTCGCCACGGAGATCAATCAGTTCCTGGAAGAGCTGGTCAGCATCGCCAATACAAAAGGCGCGACCGGGAGGTCCGTGTTCGGCGGGTATAAGACCGGCACCGAGGACCAGCCGAACCCCTTTGTCCCTATATACCAGACCCTGACCGCCGGCAACCAGGGGGACGCCATGATCGGCGTTGAATACCGGGGGGATATCGGCGCGATGAGGCGGGAGGTTTCCAAAGGGGAATACATGGACGTGAACATCCCCGGGAACAAGGTGTTCTGGGCCACGAACCAGATCCTTACGACAAACAAGGACGTGGCCGACTATTCGGCCCCTGCAAATCAGATAATAAAGATAGACGATCGGGAGATCAATATATCGGCGGGCGACAACCTTGATATCATCATAGACAAGATCAACAACGCCGGCTTGAGCGTGCGCGCCTCCAAGGGGCCGCGAAACAACCTCATACTGGAGACGACCACTCCGCATCAGATCTGGCTCGAGGATGCGGGAAGCGGCACGGTTCTTAAAGACCTGGGGCTGGTGAATTCCAGCTTTCCGCAACCGCCGAACAATGTCGATCCCACGGTTTCCATAGGCGGGATGTCCATATTCGAGATGGTCATACAGCTCCGGGACGATCTGGTCAGGGGAGACCAGGAGCTCGTCGGCGGCAGGGACCTGGGGCTCATCGATATGGGGCTTGAGAATCTTCTAAAAAATATCGCCGCCGTCGGCGCCAAGGAGAACAGGATCGACGAGCTCGCCCGGAGGTCCGAGTACGATAAAGGCAACGTCCTTGCCATGCTCTCCAAAAGCGAAGGCATCGACTACGCGGAGACGATCATGAATTTCAAATGGCTGGAGAGCGTTCACCGGTACGCGCTTGCGGTAGGCGCGCGGAGCATCATGCCCACGCTTATGGATTTTCTCAAGTAAACGCCGACAAAAAAATTCTTGCCAAAATTTTAGAAAAGTCGTGTTATATTCTCATAAGGTCGCGGAGAACCCTTCTCTGACCTCACCCGCGCTCCGCGACACCCTTAGCAGCAGGACGCTGCGTATGCAGCGGCGTGCACGGATGCACTAGCCGCTGCCTCCCATTAAGCTCGGAAGAAAGGAGAGGGTTTCCGAGATATCAAGCTTTATTTTTAGACTCCCCCTCTCCTTTTTTCATTTCTTAATGGGAGAGGGGGCCGGGGGGTGAGGTCGACTTTGCGAGAGCATCTTGTCAAACAACCCCTTGGGGGGATGGAGTCAATATATCTGAATCTTTTACAGGAGAAATCGTTTGGGTGTTAAAATAAAAACGCGGCCCTTTGGCGAAATTGTTGTGAATGAAATGCAGATAATCGATTTTCCAGACGGCATTCCCGGATTCGACTATGTTAAAAAGTTCGTGCTTCTGGACACGCAGGATAAGAACTCCCCGCTGAAATGGCTCCAGGCTTATGATGAGCCGGAGCTCGCGTTTATAATCATCAGGCCGGTCGACTTTTTACGCGAATACGAGCTCGTGGTGTCGATGAGCGATCTCGATGCTGTCGGAGCCGAGACCGCGGACAAGCTCCTGGTGTTTGCCATCGTGACCATACCGAAGAATCCGTCCGAGATGACGGCCAATTTACAGGGCCCCGTCATCATCAATCCGGATAAGAGGCTGGGCCGCCAGGCGATTTCCTTGAGCGAGAAGTACGGCGTGAGACACAGGATTCTGGATGAGATGAAAAAAGCCGCTGCTGAGGGATAAGCGTATGTTGGTACTGGCACGAAGACTGAACGAAAGCATCATGATCGGGGATGAGATAGAGATCGTCGTCATCGACATAAAGGGCGACCAGGTCAAGCTCGGCATACGGGCGCCCAAGCGCGTCACCGTGCACCGAAAAGAGGTATATGAGGAGATTAAAAAGGAGAACATAGCGGCAATGGATTCCGAGTTCAATCCCGAGAATCTCACGGAACTGTCCGATTTTTTCAAGAAGGGAAAGGATGAGCAAAAAAAATAGGCTTTTATGGATCTGTTTTCTATAAACTACTTTCCGGCATTGCTTACCGGTCTCTTGCTGGTTTTTATAATTCGAGAAGCGGCCACGTATGCAGGGATTATCCGCCTAAAATATATATTCACCCCTCTTATAACAGGTCTCATTATCGGTTTTGTTGTTTTATCGATCGCGGTTTGGGATGTGAATCAGTATCGCGCTTTGATCCTTACTGCCCTCATTCTTTCCCTGATTGCCGATACCGTGATGATGATTATAGAGGTGAACCTGGTGCTGTACGGCATTATCTATTTTATGTCGGCCCATATCATGTATAGTGCTGCCTTTTCCATGGATTATTCGTTTAAAGCGTGGAATATAATCGTGGCTGTAATACTCCTGGTCGCGCTTTTTTTTATTTTCATGAGAATTAAAGGCAAAACAGCGGGCCTTGATATCCCGGTTCTCATATATGCCATCGTCATCTTTGTCATGCTGTTTTTTGCCGTTTCATCGGCCAACCATGGTGTGGGTCAAAAATCGGCATTCATACTTACCGGAGCGGTTCTTTTTGTTCTCTCTGACTTGGCGCTGGCTTATTTCACCTTCATCAGGCCGTATAAACACGAGTCGGTTATAGCCTGGGCCTTGTATGCTCCCGGACAGCTGCTCATAGCTCTGTCATGTTTCGATTAATTATTTCATTCAGGCGAATTTTTTATCCCCCTCCCTTGATGGGAGGGGTTAGGGGAGGGTGATTAAAGCAGAAATTGAATACTACGAGAAATCCCTTTTCACCCCCACCCCAGCCCTCCCCCATCAAGGGGGAGGGAGTTCTCGCCTAACTCGAGTTAATTAATACAGAAGAATATGGTTTATCCCGAACATCCTGACGCGTCCGGGTGAAAGCGGGGTTGATTCGATCTTCATGAACGGCCGTAGCTTTGGCATGACGATGTCGGTGTCCGTATATATCCGCTTGCCGATCCGGTCGGCAGAAAAATTTTTTTCCTTGTCGTCGAGCAGAATATAATAGGCCGGACTTTTGCGCCATTCGGGGAATTTGGTAAATATATCTTTTATTGTTATTTTGGCATTGCCGATGTTGACCGTTAAGTAATCCGGCGCTTCAAGGGATTCGACCGGATAGTTTTTATTTTTCAGGATGAGAATGTTCGTGAAAGAGGCCATGAACCATGATCGACTTCTTTCAAAGGTTATCCATCTGTACTTCTTGCGCAGGTAATCGCCGCCGATTTGTGCGCCCTCTTTGACGGCGACTCTCTTGTCCGCATGGGACAGGCGGGGAAACTGTTCAAAGCTGCGGTCGCGCAGCTCCGCAATCTTATCCAATAAGAAGTGTATCAGGTTGAAATCGAGCCCTTCCCGGGTGTACTGTTTCCCGTATGCTTTCAGCACGGACTTGAGGCGCATGACATACTCATTGCCCTCAACCGTATTGTAGCCTGCATATATGGCGGATAGCAGATCAAGCTGGGCGATGATGTCTCCATAGATCGTGTCGAAGTCGGCGTATCTGTTCTCGAGATCGTGCAGGGAGGCCTCAATAGTATGCTCGATATCTTCGATCTTCTGAAGATTGAAAGTCCATAATTCCCGGTAATCATGGAAGGCTTCAGCGGTGCGTGATTTTGTTTCCATAGGATTATAATAATACTACTAAAAAATTTACAGCGGGTCAATAAACTAATAATTTTTATTTCACCTTTCAAATTACTTGACTTTGCCGTTAAATTTTTAAAAATTGATTCGACTTGTTGCGGAATTCTAATTCCGCGCCTTAATATGCCCCGGCGGGGGGCTTATAAGGGGCTGCGCCCCTTAACCCGCTATGAAAATTTAATTTTGCAAGAACCTTATCATTTACTTGAGGAAGACTATTTTAAATTCGTCAGGAATTGTATTCCGCGGGGTGCCATTATGATCGGTAAAAAAATACGGCTTCAGAGGATAATCGACCGGAATACCGGGAAGTCCATCATCGTGCCCATGGATCATGGCGTAACGGTCGGGCCGATCCCCGGGCTCATCGACATCGCCGTAGCGGTGAACAAGGTCGCCAATGGGGGAGCTAACGCGATTCTCATGCACAAGGGGCTGGTCGAGACCGGGCATCGGAGCTCGGGCAAGGATATCGGCCTTATTGTTCATCTCTCCGCCAGCACGATCCTGGCGCCTGATTCAAACGCGAAGACCCTCGTTTGCACGGTAGAGGAGGCGGTACGGCTCGGCGCGGACGGCGTGTCGATCCACATCAATATCGGCGCCAATACCGAATCCGAGATGCTGGGTAAGATGGGCGAGGTGTCAAAGTCATGCAGGGATTGGGGCATGCCGCTCCTGGCCATGATGTACACCCGGGGCGCCAAGATCAAAAATGAATACGACGTGGCAGTGGTCAAGCACGCCGCCAGGGTCGGGGCGGAGCTGGGCGCGGATATCGTGAAGGTCAATTATACCGGCTCTCCGGAGTCGTTCAGGGAGGTCGTGCAGGGCTGCCCGGTCCCGGTGGTCATCGCCGGCGGAGAGAAGATGGAAACCGATGAGGAGGTACTGGAGATGGTCCGCGGCTCCATAGAAGCGGGCGGCTCGGGCGTATCCATCGGCAGGAACGTGTTCCAGCACAATAATCCTGAGGCCATAGTAATGAAAATATCGGAAATCGTGAATGGAATCCGGAAATGAAGGAAGTATGGCTGCATCTTACCGCCTGGAACAAGAACCTGGTGACGGAGGCGCTCGAGTCCGGGGTTGATGCGATCGTCACGGCGCCCGAGCACGTTCCCCGGATCAAAGAGCTCGGCAGGATGATGGTCGTGTCCGCGGAAGCGGGAGACCGGAAGATCCCCGAGGACGTCGAAGTCATCGTGATTAAGAACAAGGATGACGAGAAGCGGGCGGCGGCGGCGCTTAAATCAAAGACCGTGATCGCGCGCACCACGGACTGGGACATCATTCCGATTGAAAATCTGATTCCTCAGGGCGGCGACCGCCTCTTTACCTTTGTGAGGAGCCTCGCTGACGCGAAGCTTGCGGCAGGGATACTGGAAAAAGGGGTTGCCGGCGTGGTACTTGAAACCGGCGATCCGGGCGAAATCTCCCGGGTAGCCGGCTATATCAAGGACCTGGACAACGAATCATATAGTCTTGCGGAGCTTGAGATAAGGACTATCAAGAATATCGGGATCGGCGACAGGGTCTGCGTGGATACCTGCGGTAATTTGGATCTGGGCGAGGGGCTTCTGGTGGGGAACTCCAGCGGAGGGCTCTTTCTCGTTCATGCCGAGAATATCGATAATCCCTATGTCGCGCCGCGCCCTTTCAGGATAAACGCCGGAGCGGTACATTCGTATGTACGGGTGCCGGGCGGAAAGACACGCTACCTGGGAGAGCTCAAGACCGGCGATCAGGTCCTCATCGTGAACAAGGCCGGGGATTCCTATATATCGTACGTGGGCCGCTCAAAGATCGAGAAGCGGCCGCTCGTGGTCGTGTATGCGGCCGGCAGCGATAAGATTGAATATTCGGTGATACTTCAGAATGCGGAAACGATACGGCTGACCGCGCCGGACGGCGCCGCGGTAAGCGTGGCCGCACTGCGGCCGGGAGACCATGTTCTCGGCTTTATTGATAAAGGCGGCCGCCACTTTGGCATGGCTGTTGATGAAACAATAAGAGAGCAATAATTTTATAAAACACTTCATAAAAACCTTGACATGCATGGGTTGAGTTTTTTAGTGCCTTTTGTGATATTATCTTGCAAGAATTGTATTTTTTTAAAATTTTTTAGGGGTCTAAGGGGCGAAGCCCGAGCGAACAGGAGGTTCGCCTGCCGGCATGAACAGGACGTTTCAATAAAGCCGGCCTTAAAAGCCCCGCAGGGCCCCCCTGCAATCCCAGTTTGGGTTGCGGGCAGCGCCCGCGTATAAATAAAGCGAGGATTTATGATTGAGGTGAGATTTCACGGCAGAGGCGGACAGGGTGCGGTGACATCGGTTGAGATATGCGCCGTTTCCGCGATTGATGACGGCAAGTTCGCGCAGGGCTTTCCCAGCTTTGGGCCGGAGCGGAGGGGAGCGCCGGTGCTGGCATTTCTGCGGGTTTCGGAAAAACCCATAAAATTGAGATCCAGGATATACGAGCCGGACGTGATCGTTGTTCTCGATCCTTCTCTCCTCGCCGCCGAGAACCCGACGCTGGGATTGAAGAAGTCGGGAACGATAGTGATCAATACCGGCAAGAGCGCCCAGGAGATTAAAAACATGTTCCCCGGTTTCAGGGTCGCGGCGATTGACGCGTACTCCGTCGCACGGGACGAGCTCGGCATTCCTATCGCCAACACCACGATGATCGGCGCGCTGGTCAAGGCGACGGACATAATAAGCATGAAATCGATGGAAGACTCCATAACCGAGCGGTTCGGACGGCTTGCCCAGAAAAATATAAACGCCTGCCGCAGGGCATACAATGAAACAGTTATCATTTAATCCGACGAGGAGACTGTAATGGCGAAACCAATGGAACAATATAAATGGCACGAGCTCAACGCGGGCTGCGTCATTGACGAGCCCGGAAGCGCTTCTGAATACAAGACCGGCTCGTGGCGCGTGCAGAAGCCGGTATGGGACGATTCGAAATGCATCAAGTGCGGGGTATGCTGGATGTTTTGCCCTGACGCGGCGATATACCAGAAGAAAGACGGTTATTTTGAAGCGAACCTGGATTACTGCAAGGGATGCGGGATATGCGCGAGGGAATGCTGGCCCTGCGCCATCACCATGGTGGAGGGTTGAGAAATGAACAACAAAAACAAAAAAGGAATCGAGGTATCGATTGCCTTGTCGGAATCGGTCAAGCTCTGCCGCTTTGAGGCCATATCAGCCTATCCGATCACTCCCCAGACGCATATCGTGGAGCATCTGTCGGAGCTCGTCGCCGAAGGCGAGCTCGCCGCTGAATTCATAACAATAGAATCGGAGCACTCGGCGCTCTCCGCCTGCATCGGCGCCTCCGCCGCCGGCGCCCGGACATTCACCTCCACGAGCTCGCAGGGACTTGAGCTGATGCATGAGATTCTTTTCATAGCCTCCGGACTCAGGATGCCCATTGTTATGGCAGTCGCCAACAGGGCCCTGTCCGCGCCCCTTTCGATTTGGAATGATCACGGCGATGTGATGGCCGCCCGGGATGCCGGATGGATACAGATTTTTTGCGAGAACGGGCAGGAGGCCGTGGATTCGATAATAATCGCCACGAGGTTCGCGGAGGACCGGAGGGTTCTTCTTCCGGTCATGGTGAACCTGGACGGATTCATATTGAGCCATGTCGTCGAGCCGATCGAATTTCCCGCACAGGAGTCGGTTGACGCGTTTCTTCCTTCTTATGATCCGCTGTATACGCTGCACCCTGACCGGCCCCTGACCATGGGAGCGTACGCCTTGCCGGAGCTCTATACCGAGGCGCGGTACGCCCAGGAGAACGCCCTGATCAATTCTAAAGATGTTATCAATGAGGTCATGGGGGAATTCGGGAAAAAATTCGGAAGGGAGTACCGGGTCGTCGAGTCCTATAATTGCGAAAAGGCGGACACGGTCTTTGTAGCCATGGGATCCATGAACGAGAATATTATGACCGCTATTGATGAGCTGAAGTCCCGGGGCAAAGAAGCAGGGCTGGTCAAGATCAGACTCTTCAGGCCGTTCCCGTCCGAAGAGCTGGCTGAAGTCCTTTCCGGGAAAAAGAGGATAATCGTCATTGACCGGGCGATGCCGGGCGGAGCCATGAACGGGCCGGTTTTCAGCGAGATTTCCTCCCTCGCAAAGATCCGCGGTCTTGACGCGATACTGTCAAACTTCATACTCGGACTTGGCGGAAGGGACGTCGTACCTGAAGCGTTTATCGACATTTACAACGAATCGATGGCCAGAACGTCGACTTTCGTAAAAGCTGCAAAAACAAACTACCGGATTGTTGGAGTAAGAGAATGATAATGCCGAATATTGAGCTGTATGCCGCCAATGTAATACCCAAAGAGGAATATGCGGTGTCGGGCCATCGGGCCTGCCAGGGCTGCGCCGAGATACTCGCGGTCAGGCTCGCCCTGAAGGCGCTCGGCCGCGATACCATATTGACTATGGCCACGGGTTGCATGGAGATCGTATCAACCCCGTTTCCCACAACGGACTGGAAGCTCCCGTGGATACACGTTGCCTTTGAGAATGCCGCTGCGGTCGCCTCCGGCGTGGATATAGGGCTTAAAATTCTCATGAAAAAGGGGAAGGTAAAGAAGAGCGATATCAATATCGTCGCCATAGGGGGCGACGGCGGGACGAGCGATATAGGCCTTCAGTCCCTTTCAGGAGCGTTCGAGCGATATCATAAGTTCATATATATATGCGTGGACAATGAGGCGTATATGAACACGGGGGTTCAGAGATCTTCCTCCACGCCCTTCGGAGCCATGACGACCACGAGCCCTCCCGGAAAGCTGAGCATGGGCCAGCCGACCTGGAAAAAGAACATGGTAAAGATCGCGGTGGCCCACAACATCCCCTATGTGGCGACCGCGTGTCCGTCATATCCCTTTGACCTCATCGAGAAGGTGAAGAAGGCAAAGATGGCTGACGGGCCTGCGTATCTGCATATACTCTCCGTATGCCCTACGGGATGGAGAACGGCGTCGGACCTCTCGATACGCTACGGCCGCCTCGCGGTCGAATCGGGAGTATTCCCTCTGTACGAGGTGGAGAACGGCACGTACCGGCTCAGTTTAAACCCCGAGCCTTTGAGGCCGGTCACCGACTATTTCAAGGGGCAGGGAAGGTTCAGACATCTCACCGATGAATACATCGACAAGATACAGAAGAGAACCATAAAAGAATGGGAAGATTTGAAAACCCTGTGCGGCGTCAAATAGGAGGATGGATGGATATCGACAAGAAAAAGCTTGATACGATAATCAAGAAAAACGGCGGCGAGCGTAACCGGATTCTCGCTATATATCAGGATATTCAGTCTGAGTACCGTTATCTTCCGAAAGAGGCAGTTCAGTATGTGTGCGGACGGCTCGATATCCCGCTTGTCAAGGGATTCGAGGTCGCAACGTTCTATAAGGCACTTTCCCTCAAACCCAAAGGCAAGCATTCAGTCTGCGTCTGCCTGGGTACAGCGTGCCACCTCAAGGGCGGCCCCGCAATACTCGAGACCTTCGAGCGCGAGCTCAAGGTCAAGAGGGACGACACCACAGAGGACGGCATGTTTAGCGTTGATACCGTCAACTGTCTCGGCGCCTGCGCGCTCGCGCCGCTGGTGCGGGTCGATGGAAAAGATTTCGGCAAGACCAGTCCGCCTACCGTTAAGAAAATAATCAAAGAATTCAAACACGGAGCCTAAAATGATACAGTCGCTCGATGATCTTGAAAAGATAAAAGAGGATTTTGCCGGCCGTATAAAGAAATACGGGAAGACGGTGAAGATATGTTTCGGCACGGGGTGCGTATCGTCCGGTTCTCAGGCGGTGTATGACGGACTTGTCGGCGCCCTTGAAAAAGAATCATTAAACAAAAAGGTGCGCGTAGTAAAAACAGGCTGTCACGGATTCTGCGAGAAGGGCCCGATTGTCGTTTTCAACGACGATGAGATTTTTTATCAGTCGGTCGGCAAGAAAAAAATTGAAGAAGACATCGCGCTTCTTCTTGATACGATAAAAAACGGCAAAGTCGCGGATAAACTCCTCTATAAAAGCGCTGACAAATTAAAGAAATTCGTCTCGACCAAGGAGATACCCTTCTATGCAATGCAGAAAAAGATCGTACTCGATTTGAATGGAGCCATTGATCCGGAGGATATAGATGAATACATTGCGCACGGCGGCTACAGCGCCCTGCAAAAGGCGCTCACGGCAATGACGCCTGATGAAGTTCTTGATTGGGTGCAGAAGTCGGGCTTGAGGGGAAGGGGCGGCGGCGGGTTTTCCACAGGGACAAAATGGAAGTCATGCAAGGATGCTCACGGAGGCCCGAAATATATCATGGCCAACGGCGATGAGGGAGATCCTGGCGCGTTCATGGACAGGTCGCTCATGGAGGGAAACCCCGGCGTTATACTTGAGGGAATGATAATAGGCGGATACACAATCGGCTCGAATCAAGGATATATCTACGTGCGGGACGAATATCCTCTCGCCGTGAAAAGGCTCGGCATCGCGTTAGAGCAGGCGGTGAAATACGGCTTTCTCGGAAAAAATATATTCAACTCCGGATTTGATTTCGACATAAAAATAGTCAGGGGCGGCGGAGCGTTTGTCTGCGGCGAGTCGACCGCTCTCATGTCCTCGCTTGAGGGAAAGTCGGGAGAGCCGAGGGCCAAGTATGTCCATACTGTTGAAAAGGGCCTGTGGGACAAGCCCAGCAATTTGAATAATGTCGAGACATGGGCCTGCGTCCCGGCGATCATAAACAGGGGATGGCAATGGTTCGCATCGATAGGAAGCGAAGGGAGCAAGGGGACAAAGGTTTTCTCCCTGGTCGGCAAGGTTAACAATACGGGGCTGATCGAGGTTCCCATGGGGACAACCCTACGCCAGATAATCTTCGATCTTGGTGACGGCATCCAAAACAATAAGGAGTTCAAGGCAGTGCAGACTGGCGGCCCCTCCGGCGGCTGCATACCGAAAGAATATCTCGACACTGCGGTGGATTTTGACACGCTTTGGGAGCTCGGCTCAATGATGGGATCCGGCGGCATGATTGTCATGGATGACAAAAACTGCATGGTCGATGTCGCACGATATTTCCTGAAGTTCCTCGTTGAGGAGTCATGCGGGAAGTGCGTGCCCTGCAGGGAGGGGATCAGGCGCATGCTTGAGATAGTCGAGAGAATATGCGACGGCGAGGGAGATGAAGGAGACATCGCGCACCTCAAGGAGCTCGGGAGGGCCGTCAACATCGGGTCCCTGTGCGGCCTCGGCCAGTCAGCATCCAATCCGGTTCTTTCAACCCTGAGATATTTCATGGATGAATACGAGGCTCATATAGCGCATAAGAAGTGTCCTGCCGGAGTGTGCAAGCCTCTGATCAACTATACCATTTTGGATAATTGCACGGGATGTACGCTGTGCGCACGGGAATGTCCCTCAAACTGCATTATCGGCGACAAGAAAAAGCCCCATACCATAGACACGAAAAAGTGCATCAAGTGCGGCATGTGCTATGAGGTTTGCAAGTTTGGCGCGGTTAACGTCGTATGAACAAGGAGCCTGCAATGATTGAGTTTACAATAGACGGCAAAAAGGTCAAGGCAACGGAGGGGGAGTTTATCCTGCCGGTGGCCCTTCGCGAGGGGTTTGACATTCCGACGCTGTGCCATCATGAAGCGCTCGGCTCGGACGGCAGGTGCAGGATTTGCGTCGTCGAGGTCAAGAGGGGCAGCCGGAAGAGGATAGTGACATCATGCCTGTATCCGGTCGCTGACGGAATCGAGGTATCAACGAACGCGCCGGATGTTATGCTCGTGCGCAAGTCCGTGCTCGAGCTGCTCTATGCCCGGTGTCCTGAAGCCGAAGTTCTCGGGCATCTTGCGAAAAAGTATGGAGTCGAGAATGTCCGCTATTCCAAGGATCATGACAAGGGCAAGTGCATACTCTGCAATATCTGTATTAGAGCCTGTGCGGAGATTGTCGGGGTATCCGCTCTGGGCTTCAGCGGAAAGGGGATGTCTAAGAAGGTCACCACCCCCTTTGATGAGCCCTCGGACACCTGCATAGCCTGCGGCGCGTGCGTGGTAGCCTGTCCGACCGGCCACATCTTCATGAAAGACGATAAAGGCGTGAGGACGATTTGGAAAAAGAAATTCCCTCTTGCGCAATGCCCGGAATGCTCGCGGTTCCACGCGCCCGTGGAGCAGCTTCAGTATATATCGAAGGTGACGAATGTTCCGCTTGAAACCCTGATGGTCTGCCAGGACTGTCGATAGTTGATCCCCAAGCCCCCCAACCCCCCGGAGAGGGGCTAATATTTGAAATGGAGATTAAACTGTCGCATTTTAATTCATTTTTCAGCTTTTTTAAGTCCCCCTTTGGGGGATTTAGGGGGCGAGGAGGCGGCTATGAAAGAATTCATTAAGCTTTTGCACGAAGCCGAGACGATTGAGCAGGACGGCCACCGGTATTACTTGAGCTCAATGGAAAAAACGAAAAACAGGTTTGCGAAGGAGCTTTTCAGGAAGCTGTCCGAAGAGGAGATCGTTCATTATAACAGGGTCAGGCAGATTGCGGGAATGCTGGCTGAAGGAAAAGAAATAACAAAAAACGACATACAGCTCAGCGGAAAAAGCGGGAGGATATTCGATTCCCTCATCAGGGACATTAAATCCGATCAGCCTGCGGGCAGCGAGATTGAGGCGTTGCAATTTGCCAAAAAGCTCGAGCAAAAGAGCATCGCGCATTATCAAAACGCCATGAAATCGGCCGGCGACGCTATGGTTATGGAATTCCTTTCGCAGCTTGTCATTGAGGAGGAGGGGCATTTCCGCTCGATCAGCGAATCAATTGAATATATTGAGGATCCTCAGGCCTGGTTTTCGAGGAAAGAAAGAAGCCATTACGACGGCGCGTAATTTTACTTTACCCATACAATCTTGTCAAAGTTTCTCACCTTCTGCATCTGAATAAATTGCTTCCATTCGGAGCTGATCGCCGCTCCTGAAAGATCGGCATTCCTCAGATGGACATAATTTACGATTATTCCCCGCCTGATATCTTCGCAGATTTTATCGCACGTGGCGTTTTCAGCTCCCGGCGCTACAAAAACGGCGTTTCGCAAATCCGCACTATTCAGGCTCGCGTCATAGAAATATGCGTCGATGAGATTCGCTTTGATCAAGACGGCATTCTCCGCTTTGACCCTTCGAAGGTTAGCCCCCCTGAGATCCGATCCGGTCAGGTCCGCAGCGCTTAAATCTGCCTCGCGGAGATCGGCATTGACGAATTTTGAGTTTCTGAGGTTGGAAAAGCTGAAATTTGTCCTTATAAGCCGGGCTTTTGAAAAATTCGCATTTTCCAAATCGAGGTTGTACAGGTCGAAGCCGGACAGATTTGTGCCGATAAGATATCCGCTCTTGAGAAGGGTTTTGATTCTATATTGTGCGCAGCCGGAATTCAAGAGTCCTATGGCCATCGATAAAATAAGGAAAGCAGTTATAGATATTAAATTTGTGCTTGTCCGAAGATAAAATTTCATATCGCGCCTGGTATCCCCTCACCCCCCGGCCCCCTCTCCCATTAAGAAATGAATAAAGGAGAGGGGGAGCAAGGAAAGCTTAACGATGCAAAAACCCTCTCCTTTTTCCCAAGTTTAATGGGAGAGGGTGCGCAGCAGCGCGGGTGAGGGCATTGCATCAAGACATTTTGACTGCAGCATAAAGTTGCGCTATAATAATATATTTTAATAACGGTTATAGTCAATAATATAATTCTTCGCGCAGCGTTTCCAATAACTTTATTTTCTTGACTTTTAATTAAAATAGAGCTATCTCATCTGTTATTGAATAATTTCATTCAAGAAGGAGCCTGTTATGGAAGAAGTGAAGGTCGGCATTGTCTCCAAATTTTTCGCGCAGCCGAGCGTGGCAGCCATCGAGCTGACCGACGGTTCCATTAAAGTTGGCGATGCGATTCATATCAAAGGCCACAGCACGGATATAGAGCAGACGGTGGAATCGATACAGATCGAGCATGCCAGCGTTGCAACCGCTGATAAAGGCGCGTCCATCGGGATCAAAGTAAAGGACCGCGTTCGCCCTCACGACCTGGTGTATCTGATCAAGCAGTAGGGAAGTGTTTAATAATTCCATTGTTCGGCCGGGGCTGGAGCGCCTTGCAGCTGATGTCGGCCCGCTCAGAAACAGGAATATCGGTCTGGTGGCAAACCATACTTCGGTAACCCGCGATCTCAGATACAGCTGGGACATACTGACCCGGCTCGGCCTCAAGATAAAAAAAGTCTTTCCGGTATATTGATAAACCGGATTCTGCCGGTACCGTCGAAAAGGCCCCCTCCGGAGAGTGGCTAAGACGCCCCCTGATTCCGGATCATTCCTGAGACTGGTCTTCGATGATTTTCAGCGAGGAATGAGTCAGCGTTGCGTCGTTCTCATACAGGGTGTCGAATATGATGATTATTTCAGTTCTCACGTTTTTTTTAATAATGAAATAATATTCCCCGGCCAATTTCCGGACAAGGTCAATGCCCCTTCCGGTCTCTGAGATGAGCTCCGATACATCGGCGTCATTCTCAAACGCTTTATCGATCAGCATGTTTTGAACGATACCCTGGTATAGGGTGTCGAGTATGGTTATTTTGGACAATTTGCCGTTGTAGTCATCGATGGCGATGCCGTACTTATCAGCGGAGCGCGCAAAAAAGGTGTCCACGAATTCACCCTCTCCGAGCTGAACCGGGATGCGCTGTTTCTTTTCGATGCTCAAGCCGTGCGAATGGTAAACCGCGTTTATGATCGTTTCATTGAGGATTAAATTCAGGGAAATCTCGTTTTTAATAACAAACCCCCATTTTTTTATTTCATTGATAATAATGGAAACCGCCGGTTTAATCTGCCGTGAGTTCGTTATCCGCACTCTCTTTGTTTCCACGATATTATTGATATAATTGTTCAGTCCGAAGATGTTTTTTTTCGTTATCAATTTACCCGCGAGATTGAGGATCTCATCCTTCCTGAAAGGCTTGGACAGGACGTTGCCTATTCCTTCATGGAATATCACGTCGAAAAAGGTGTCCATGCTCTTTTCGGTCGTCATTATTGTTGCGATGTGGGGGTAGTGGGTTGATATGTACTTATACAGATCAAAGGCGTTGTCTCCCGGCAGTTCGACGTCGGCTATCACCAGATCGAAGTCCACCGCCTTCAGCCGTTTCATTGCGTCATAGGCGGATTCGCATAACTCGACGTCGTACCCCTTATTCTTGAAGATTTTGACTATTGAGTTCTTAAATATCGAAAAATCAACTACGAGGACATTGTACATGGCGCCATTTAATGGACCGAATCACTTGTTATTGCAAGAAAAATTAATAAAAAATTTCAGAAAATGTCTTGATCTGTACGAAAATTATAGTGATTCATTCTACCTATCAGGCTTATGGTGCGTGGTACGCGCATATCCACCGCCTCATTGGCCGATGAGCGCTAACTTTGGAGGATAAAATGAAAAGGATGATTCTCGTTGTCTCATGCTGCATCTCCATGGCAGTAGCGGCCGCAGCGCAGGATAAGGGCGAGCAGAAATATAAACTGATGTCTGAGAGGCTTGATCAGCAGGGGAAGGAGCTGGACGCCCAGATCAGCAGCCTGAATACTAAATTGGCCGGCATTATTAAGAAATACGACCTCCTGAAGACGACCGGGGTCAGGATACTGCCGTACCAAATGACCTATGTGATCGGCCAGAATTTCATTGAAATGGAGAAGCATACGTTCATAAAAGACGATATTTATGCCCGGGATATCACCGGAATTCAGGTGAAAAAAACGAAGATATATACCGACGGCCAGAGCATATCCCAGATTGAATCCCAGATTTATGACCAGGACTATTATTCAGGAATGATGAATATCGTAAAGATCGTCGATCCTTCCCCGATGTCTGAAGGCACCGACGACATCGTATTCACCTATATACTCCGCGGCAAGATCGTTTTGGATAATAAAAAATTGGGAGAGATCAAAAACACGACCGTCTCCCCGATTCGCAATGATCTGAAAAGGGAATTTCTGATCCCTCATCTTAGCTACTTTGAAGATTCACTTCTTTACATCGCCGAGGCGTATTATAAAGGCCTCAAGGATGCTGAATCCGGCATGTCGGATTTCCTGAAAAAATCACTCAAATAATAATAGACTTTAGAGTTGAATCGGAGAGCGAGATGAAATTAGCGGTAGTCGGAACCGGTTATGTCGGCCTGGTTACGGGAGCCTGTTTTGCCGATATGGGCAACGATGTCTGGTGCATTGACATTGATAAGAAAAAGATTCAAGGCCTGCAAAACGGCATACTGCCGATATTTGAGCCCGGCCTTGAGGAGATTGTAAAAAGGAATTACGACGAGGGCCGCCTCAGGTTTACCACCGATCTGAAAGAAGGATTGGGCGGGAACCGGATCGCCTTTATCGCCGTAGGCACGCCTTCCGATGAGGATGGATCCGCCGACCTTCAGCATGTCATAAGCGCGGCACGGGAGGTCGGCAGGTGCATCGATGAATATATCATTATTGTGGATAAATCTACGGTGCCGGTGGGCACCGCGGCGAAAGTCCGCCGTGCGGTTCGGGAAGAGCTTGAAAAAAGAGGGAGAGGAGATATCGATTTTGACGTTGTGTCCAATCCCGAGTTTTTAAAAGAGGGGGACGCGGTTGAGGATTTCATCAGGCCCGACAGGGTCATCATAGGAACCGACAGCGATCGCGCGGCGGGAATAATGCGGGAGCTCTATTCAGACTTTGTCCGGAAGGGGGATCGGGTCATCATAATGGACATCCCCTCGGCCGAGCTCACGAAATACGCCGCCAACGCCATGCTGGCGGCAAGGATCAGCTTCATGAATGAGCTGGCCCAGCTCTGCTCGGCCACGGGGGCGGATATTGAAAGCGTGCGCAAGGGGATCGGCGCGGACAGCCGGATCGGCAGCGCCTTTTTATACGCGGGGATCGGCTACGGCGGTTCCTGCTTTCCGAAAGATGTTAAAGCCCTTATCAGCACCATGAAGAACCATGGACTTGAGGCGAGGATGCTGGCGGCTGTCCAGGAGGTGAATATCCTTCAGCGCCGGTATTTTACCGGCATGGTGATCAGGCATATGGGGGAGGATCTGCACGGCAAGGTTTTCGCGGTCTGGGGATTGGCGTTCAAACCTCAGACCGACGACATGCGGGAGGCGCCATCTGTGGATATTATCAAGGAGCTGCGCGCACGGGGCGCCCGGTTCAGGGCTTATGACCCTATCGCGGTTGCAAACGCCCGTAATCTGCTCGGGGATACGAATATTGAATACTCCCGAAACAATTATGAAGTCCTGGAAGGCGCGGACGCCCTTCTGCTTCTGACTGAATGGCATCATTTCAGAAAGCCCGACTTTGATAAAATGAGATCGCTGATGAAGAGCCCGGTCATATTCGACGGCAGAAACCAATATGATCCGGCGAAAATCAAGGAACAGGGATTTACGTATTATTGCATCGGAAGAGCCTGAGGCGGCCGCACAATTCCCCGTATCATAATTTTTAATTACTTGAGTTAGGCGATTTTAATATTCCCCTCCCTCGATGGGAGGGGCTAGGGGAGGGTGATTAGAACTGTCTGACATTGGCTTTTTTCACCCCCACCCCGGCCCTCCCCCATCAAGGGGGAGGGAGGTTTTGAATCAATTTTTGCCTAACTCAAGTTAAATATTCTGAAAGCATTCCTGGTTGTATTCTGTGCCACATTCTCGATCGTGTCGCCGACTATCTCCGCCGCAGCCTGCAGGTTGTACACGATATATTTCGGATAATTTATTTCCCCCTTTTTTTGAACGGGCGGAATGTCCGGGCTGTCGGTTTCAAGCAGAAAGTGGTTGGGATAAATTTTTTTCATCACCTCGATTCTTTTTCTGCTGTTGCGCAGGGTCAATATCCCGCCCAGGGAAAAACTCAGGCCGAACCGCATCAATTCATCGGCGAGCTCGGCGCTGCCTGAAAATGAGTGGACTATTCCTCCCGATTGCGGCGATCCGATGCGCTTTAACGAATGAATAAGCTCGTTGAAGGCGCCCCGGCAATGGATAACGACGGGAAGATCGATCTCTTTTGCAATAGCGAGCTGATCTTCAAAGAATCTCATTTGCAACAGGAAATCCCCGTTTTCGATCTTTCGGTCAATGCCGATCTCACCGATGGCCACAGCTCCCAGCTCTTTCGCCCTATGGAGACCGGGGATTCGGGCACGATACGATTCCTGTATATACCAGGGATGGATTCCCAGGGCATATTCGACTGCGGGGAACCGCTGCGCGATATTCCGGGAAAGATCCCACTGATCCGGCGAGATCGTAGAAGTGATAAGCTTAATGATGCCCGCGTCCAACGCCTCGCTGACGATGCGGCCGAGATCCTCAGCAAATAAAACGCTTTCAAGATGGCAGTGCGCATCAACCAGGCGCATAGGGTTATTCACCGATTATTTTTACCAGAACCCGCTTCGGTCTCCTGCCGTCGAATTCGCCATAATAGATCTGCTCCCATGGCCCGAAATCGAGCCTGCCGCCGGTCACCGCTACGACGACCTCGCGGCCCATGATGTTTCTCTTGATATGGGCGTCGCCGTTGTCCTCGCCGGTCCGGTTATGCCGGTAGCGCGATGCCGGCTCATGCGGCGCCAGGCCTTCAAGAAAGTCGTCAAAATCCGCAATAAGGCCGCTCTCGGCGTCGTTTATGTAGACCGAGGCGGTTATATGCATGGCGTTGACCAGGCAGAGCCCTTCGTGAATGCCGCTTTTTGCTACGATCCGCTCGACAGCGGCCGTGATATTGATATATTCCCTTCGATTTTGCGTGTTAAAAGTAAGATACTCGGTTAATGATTTCATTGCGGACTCCTATGAAAATGTGTCTCCGTTCATTGCGCTCTTTTATTTTTCCCCGAGTCTTTTACACCCTTTCTCCGGGATCGAGCATGGCCGGCCGCATCGCTCGTTTTCCGAGGAACAGCATGATTCGATGATTCCCTCCCATTTTTTTTCAACAAGAGAGTAATTCAGATGACCGTATACGACGCAGTCATACACCGCCCTCACTTTTCGGTAGGTTCTGGTCTCCTTGCCCGCTTCGTTTATTGTTTGATTCTTGTTCTCGTCTATGACGATGCTTGCACCGAGGATACAGGGGATCTTTTTATTAAAGTTTTCAGCCGGGAGGCGTTTGATGAGTGAAAACCTCTCGACGGCAACATTGTTCTTGATAAGGCCGTATTCTTTTTCAAAGCCTGCCCGCAGCAGGGTAACGGCCTCCTCGTCGGATATTTCAGGAATTGAGCTTGTACCGGAGATCTGCAGGCAATGGCTTCCGATACGGCAATCCTCCGCCTCCTTTCCGTTGTAGATGCACGCGATTTTGACGTCTTCCCATTTCCCGCCTCGCCGGGCCAGGGTCACGGCAAACACGCATTCATAGGTGGCGATGGTGTTATTTATATCGTCCTTTCGGCTTACCGTTATTTTGGATGACGTCTCGTACACCGGCGCACACAGGTTCCAGTATCCTTTTTTATTTAAAACCGTAATATTCGGTGCCTGATAACCGCCGTATGTTTTCAGGAAGGCGTCGGATACGAGCTTTTTGATCTCAGCATCAGCGAGTCCGGGGAGGTTTTTCCGATTCCTCGTGAGCTGGGTTGATTTTATTCTGAATATTTTTTGAAAAATCCATTCTGTTTCAAGTTTGTAGTATTGCACCTCCCAGAGATCGCGCATCTGAATTCCGCATTCCGAGAGCCTGTAGATCAGGGCAACCTGGTGACCCTGCGCGGGCACGGGAGCGTTGCCGACGGTTTCCGTAAAATTTCGAATTTTTCCGGCATAATATACTTGTAATGTTTTAGTTCCCTGAGGAGCATTATATCCGGCAGTAAAATCCTTCACCACCCGTCGCGCCGAAATATATTGCGCGGGCGGCTTTACGAATTTTTGACCCGGCTCTTGCTTTTTTACCGCAGCGCCGTGCATATAGCTCGTGTGCAGGATAAGCAGTAAAGCTGAAACATATATATATGGCGGTACTTTATTCAGCAACATCCCGGTCCCCCCATTCATTATGGACAGAATTATAGCTTGTGGATATTAGGTGTCAATTGTATTAATGTAGACCCTTTCAACCCCCTGACTATCAATTACCCGCATCTCACACGCTCATGCCCCCCAACCCCCCGGAGGGGGGCTAATATAGATTTCTAAGAGTAATAATTTATTATTCCTGTATATTTTTTTATAAATAATACATAGTCTTCAAGTCCCCCTCCGGGGGATTTAGGGGGCCGTGAGGCTTGATTTAAAGATGTGGGTAATGATTAGTCAGTGGCTGGCGGATCTTAAGAATTTAACTTGACATAACAGCGAGACAAATTTTAATGCCACAATAATGAAGCACTCCTCCATAATAACAGCTTACCGAAGCAGGAGCATTAAATATGCCGACCTATGAATATGAATGCCTTGAATGCAAGAATCGTTTTGATGTGTTTCAGTCGATCAATGACAACCCGATTGAACAGTGCATAAAATGCAACGGCAAGGTAAGAAAACTTTTCGGAAAAGCGGGGATCATTTTTAAGGGTTCCGGTTTTTACACGACCGACTATAAGCAAAAAGAGAGGCTCGCCGGAGTGAATAAGGACGGCCGGTCGGAGGCGACGCCTGCCCGGGCGGACTCAGAATCGCATCCGGAAACGAACAGCACCAGCGACTAGCACATTCCTGCACCTCGTTATTTCTTTGATTTTCCCTTTCTGTGCATCATCAGCTTCTTTTGGTTATAAAGGCTCATGAGGTATTTTTCAATATTTAAGATCGCCACCGGGGGTATTTTTTCGTCCTTCAATTTTTCCCCGGTAATTGAGTCGGAAAATTCACGTATGAATTCAAGGGATTGCATTATTTCCGGGGGAACCATCAGGTATTCGATATCGGGTATGAGATACTGCTGGCTTCTGTTCGGATACAGGATTTTCCTGGCGTTGTATATGGGGATAACGGTCTTGATGTTGAGCTTTCTGATGTCATTTATTATGATTTCAATGCTCGATTCATTGGCCGGGAGAAGCTCAATGTAGTTGGACAGCGGAATGATATTCCCGGGGCTGTTTTTAATTCTGTACAGTATGCTCTTGACCTCCCGTGAAATGAAGGTTCGGGAATCCGCTGCGGGGATGTGATCGCGCTCCTCTTTCGGCACCCGCAGTTTTACGTTTTCTTTTTTAAAGGTAAACAATGTCGTTAGAAAGTCCGCAATCGCCGATAATAGGGATCTCCTTTTTATAAAAATCCTCTCTTCTTTAGCAAGCGTCGAACCAACTGCAATGCTCTTCTGGTATCCTTCATATTCATCGATTAATTGTTCGAGCAGCTTTATATCGTCTTCAATGCCGATGACATTCTTGAGCTTCTCTTCGGAATTCAGCAGATTTTTCCCCGCATTGCACAGGATTGTAAATTCATCGAACATTTTTTCTTTTTCGGAATAGCTCAATCCGTCCATATTTTCCTGTTGATACAATATTTTATCGTGGAGTTCCGAAAATCTTGGCAGGAGCTGCTCCCCATCGATCAGGTAGGTGATCCCATCTTCGTCTTTATAGGTGAGAATTTTATACTTGATCGCCTGTTCGTGGGCCCATTTCGACAGCTTGTCTTCAGTGATCTCCGTGAATATGGAGGCCAGCGTCCCGATGGTGGACAGATTGTTTTCTTTTATATAGGCCGCGATATCATTGCTGGCCGTAATGAGGGGATCAATGACGCTTTCGACTTTCAGCAGGCATATTCTCAGGGAATTGAAGTTTTTTACTTCCGTAAGCTCCGCTGCCGAAAGCGAAGAGGCGATATCATCCAGGAGGATATTCAGCAGATAATCGAGTTTCGTATCTTTATAGTCGCTGAAGTCGGCGTTGAGGATTCCGAACTTTTTCAATCTCCTATTGATCGGAACCGCATTGCCTGAAATAATATTTTTTATTTTTTCAATAGTGACGGTTTTTTTTACCGCATTGTAATTGTCCTTGTGAAAGCAGAAGTCCTCGGTGATTTCATTATTCTGCTTGTTGATGATGTAGTTCTTAAACGTAAAGACGGTGGCTCCCAGCTCGGTTTTGATTATCTGGGAGAGGAGGTTCCGCTCTTTAGTCTTCCTGAGGAGCTTGGTCAGATTAAAAAGCCTGAATTGGCTGATCAGATTCAGAAAGTTTACAAGCGACTGCCGGTTTCGCTCCTCCTGAAAGCGGTTGTATTCGTCGTTGCTGAGCAATACGGTGAATTCCCGCTCCTCGGTAATCGACAATTTTTTGCTCTCGGGCTCTACGGTAAAGTAAAAAGTAATAAGGGATTTCAACTGGTCAGGGTAATTTTTTACTACTAAGTTAACCAGGGTGGCTATAGTTTTATTTCTCATAAACGTGAACGGAATTTTGATATTCCGCGACGTCTTCAAATCCTCAATGGTCGCAAAATGGCCGATCCCTGTCTTGAGCACATTGTTCTGGCAGGTCATGATTTCATTCAAGACTTCAAAAATATGTGGTTCCCGCGCAATATGCGAGTGGAGAAAGGGAAATCGTTTGTCCTGGATATATTCTCGCGCCATCGTTTACTCCGATCCACGTATCATCGGTACAAACCGCACGTAGGTAACGGTTTTTTTGGTAATTGTTCCCTTGTTTTTTGTAATTTTTATCAGCTCTTGAGTGAAGTCTCCTTCCGGAGCGACCAGAATGCCGCCGTCCGCAAGTTGATCTATCAGGGTCTGCGGTATTTTTGGCGGGGATGCCGTGAGCATAATGACGTCAAACGGGGCCTTTTCAGGCCAGCCGAGATATCCGTCGCCCGTCCGGATTTCGATATTATGGTAGCCGAGTTCTTTCAGTTTCTGGCGCGCGCTCTTCGCCAGTGGATCAACGATTTCAATGCTGTAGACCTGTTTCGCCAGCAGCGAGAAAATCGCAGCCTGGTAGCCGGATCCGGTGCCTATTTCCAGGACTTTTTCATTCCCCTTCAGCTCGCAGAGCTCGGTCATAAGGGCGACAATATACGGCTGGGAAATGGTCTGTCCATGGCCGATGGGCAGCGGATGGTCCTCGTATGCGCTCGCTACATGATGGCCGGGAATAAATTTATGCCGTTCAACCTTCCTCATGGCTTCCAGTACCCGCAGGTCGCTTACACCGCGGGCCTCAATCTGATTTTTTACCATGAGTTCGCGAAGCCGTTCCATAGAGGTTTCTCCTTCACTGGTGCACGTGGCCGTCATCAGGATGCATATGGTGAGTATTAATGTCAAAGTAATTCCACACATGGCAATTAGGAGCGAAGCTCCCGCTTTTGATTGCAGCCGTAGGCTGTGCTAAGAATAATTATTGCTTTACAAAAGATTCTATTATTATAATAGTATTATACAGAGTTAATTAGTCAACTTTTATATTAGCAAAAAGCATCATTATATCCCGGTCGGCGAAATCCCAACTCCTGCCCGCATCTCCCTGTGCAAGATAAGGGGATAGAGGAATTGAAGAGCCCCTTTTCTTACACACGTGTGGGTAGACGTTAGGGCGGAATCCGGGGGAGGGGAAGCATGGCGAAAAACAGCGGAAACTCATCGCGGAAAAAGGCCGGCGCCAAGGCTAAGCCTAAAACATCCAAACCGGCAAATCCGGTCAACCGGAGAGTGAAGGGCGGGAAAGGGCGGAATCCGGCCTATGTCCTCGTCATCATGGGCCTTTTGACCGTGCTGGCCGTGCTGGTGAACAGATTTTATGAAAAAACCGGGCCCGTACTGAAAAAAGATCAGAATAAATTCTCCAATTCAGAGGATCTGAGAAAAACCGCGGAGCCGGGCAATGATGCAGGTATGAAGCCGGAACAAAGGGATACGGGCCATTTGAAGGATTCGAAGAATGAGATTATTGAAAAGACCTCAAAAGAAAAGCCCGGCCAAGAGGATATTAAATTATTTTTTATAAAATTCAACGAAAAGACGGAAAAGATGTATCTGTCGTCGGTTCCCCGGAAGGTTGAAAAAAAATCACTTCTTGAAAACGCCATGAAGGAATTAATAAAAGGCCCAACGCCCTCGGAAAAAAAGAAGGGCCTGTTGACCGCAGTTCCGCACGACCTGAAGCTGAACAGCGTACGGATAAAGAACAGAACAGCTGAGCTCGATTTTAACGGCACAATAGAGCGGGGTGCGAGCGGCAGCATTTTATTGAACAGAATTGATCAGATCGTTTATACCGCAACCCAGTTTCACACGGTGAACAGCGTTATTATAAAGATCAATGGGAAGAAACAGGAAGCCCTTGGAGCGGACGGTCTGTCCATAGGAGGTCCGCTCCAAAGGAGAGAGTGATGGCTGCGCTCGAGATAGAGATAAAGGCCTATTGCGATGATCGCGCGAAGGTTGCCGAAAGGCTTAAAGCCCTGGGGGCACGGCATATCGGCCTTGTTACTGAAAGGGACTTGTACCTGAATCATCCGGCTCGTGATTTTAAAAACACCGACGAAGCCTTGCGGATACGGCAGGCCAACGGCAGGGCGATCCTCACGTACAAAGGACCAAAACTCAGCGCCGTAGCAAAGACGCGGCTTGAGCAGGAGGTCGCTGTGGACGACTTCGACTCCCTTTTGAACATACTCCAATATCTCGGATTTCATGAGGCGGGATCGGTCGTTAAGATGCGGGAGATTTATCTTTTCGACGAGATTACTATCTGCCTCGATGAGGTCGAGAGTCTGGGATTTTTTGTCGAGCTGGAGAAGAAGGGCTCGGAGCGCGAGCAGGCCGAGGGGGAGCTCTTCAGCCTGGCTGCGGATCTCGGGTTAGACCGGTTTGAGCGCCGGTCGTATCTTGAGCTGAAATATAATATTTGATTTCAACTCTCCGCGAATCATCCTTGTAATTTGAAACATTATCTTTCAAAATGCAAGGATGATTTTTCACATTTTGGGGTGAGTCTCTAAAGGAGCGTACGGAGCGTTGCGACGGCCCCTGAAAAGCACTATCGAAGCTGAAAGCCGCTCTTGATGAGCAGGGTGATGATGTTTTTCTGCAGCTTTTCAATTTCATCCGGCGTCAGGGTTCGGTCTCTGGAGGCGAACGTTACCTTCAGGGAAACCGATTTTTTCCCTTCAGGAATAGGGGGCCCGGCATACACGGAAACCACGTCGACGCCCTGTATTAATTCGCTGTTACTTTGCTCAATGATCGAGCATATATCGCGGCTGTATACGGTCTGATCTGCAATAACGCTCACCTCAAAAGGCACCTCCGGGTATTTCTGCAGCTCGATGAATCCCTGGTCGCGTTTTTTCGCCTCGAACAGGGAATTCACGCAGATGTCGAACAGGGCTGCCGCGCCCGTGATGTCGAATTCCCGTGCCGTTTCAGGATGGAGCTCGAATAGATATCCTGCCGGCGCGCTTTCAACCAGCAGCGCCATTGATCTGGCGGGATGGGCGTAGGGGGGGAGCTTCTTTCCCTCCGGGATCAGTGCGTAATCCGCAACCCGGAGTTTCGCCATGATGCCGCTCACGATTTTTTTAATATCGTAGAAAAGCAGATCGTCGGGTTTTTTCCGGTACACGGCTCCGGTCACCATAGTTTTCTCTTGTGCAAGCTCAGGGGATGTCCGGTCATTTTTGATATAGACCCTCCCCAGCTCATAGATGAGAAATTCGTCCCCGTAGCGCGCATTGAGCTTAAGGACATTGACGATATCGGGAAGGAGGCTTCTCCTGAGCCTGTCCTGCTCGCTGGAGAGCGGATTGCGCAAGCGGAGCTCCGCATCCTCGTTTATTTTCAATTTATTGAGGGTCTCTTCTCCGGTAAATGAATAGCCGCTTACCTCGATCATGTTATGATTGCCGGAAAGGATACTCTTGATTTTCCGCTCGAACAGCCTGAATTGATTCCTGGGGGGCGTTTCGCACGACACCCGGGGCGCCTTCGGGACGATATTGCCGTAGCCGTAAATCCTTCCGACCTCCTCCACGATATCTTCAGGTATGGATATATCCTTGGTGGCCCGGTACCGGGGAACCTCGATGGACAGGCTTTTACCCTTTGAGCGTATCTTGAAATCAAGGCCGGAGAGAATTTCCCTGATGCGGTTGTCGTCTATATCCTGTCCGAGCCGTTTGCGGATGAAATCGGCGTCAGTGCTGATAACGATTGTATTCTGTTTCTTCGGATAGGCGTCTATGATCTTCGTTACCGCATGCGCTCCGGGAATGATGCGCTTTATAAGCTCATAGCTGCGCAGGAGCGCGGGTACGGTGAGCTCGGGAGAGAGCGATTTCTCAAACCGTATGGCTGCCTCTGTCCGGTGGCTGTAGCGGTTGGCGGTCTTTCTGATGTTCACCGGATTGAAATTGGCGGCCTCGAGTACGATCTCCGTGGTGGAATCGTCAATCTCACTGTTACCTCCGCCCATCACTCCGGCGAGGGCTATCGCGCCCTTTGAGTCTGCTATGACGATATCCTCGGGAAACAGGGAAAAGACCTGGCCGTCCAGGGTCGTGAGATGCTCGTTTTCCCGGGCCATCCGCACCAGAATTTCCGGCCCGGAGAGCTTTTCTTGGTCAAACGCGTGCATGGGCTCGCCCAGCTCGGCCATGACATAGTTGGTGATATCGACGATATTGTTGATGGGACGCATGCCGATCGACTGGAGCATGGCCTTGAGCCAGTCGGGCGATTCCCGGATCACCACACCGGCCACGGCGAGGCCGCTGTAACGGGGGGCTGCTTCAGGGCTCAAGATCTTCACGGATAATTTTGAATCCGCCTTGAGCTCGTCGACAAGGCTCATGTCCACGACGCTGGTGAAGGGCCTGTTATACAACGCGCTGATCTCGCGGGCAAAGCCCTCATGGCTCCAGAGATCCGGCCGGTGCGTTATGGACTTATTGTCGATCTCGAATCGCACGTCTACCCTATGGGGGAAAAGCTCCGACAGGGGGATTCCGACTCTTGTTTCAGGCGGCAGTATCATGATGCCGGAATGATCGTCAGAGATGCCGAGCTCACGCTCCGAGCAGAGCATGCCCTCCGACTCCTGGCCGCGGATTTTCGCCTTATTGATAAGCATATTTTCGCCCAGCCTGGTGCCGACCATTGCCAGGGCCACGATGTCGCCTTTTTTATGGTTACGGGCTCCGCAAACCACCCGGTATTTTTTATTTCCGGTATCAACATCAACCAGAGAAAGCGCATCAGCGTTCGGATGAGGTTGAAGCCCCGCTATTTTGGCGGTATAGACCGTGCGGAAGTGCGCGTTGACCTGTTCGACGGAATCGATCTCCGCGGTCGACATGGTGAGTCGGAGCGCCAGCTCCTCCAACGGTATGTCGCTCGTAGCTACCATTTGCGACAGGATGTTCAGTGACAGGTGCATGCGCTTTCTATAAAACCAGCCTTTATCAGAATTGCTTCAAAAAGCGGATATCCCCGCTCAGGAAATGGCGGATGTCGTTTATGCCGTATTTCATCATGACCAGCCGGTTAAGGCCCAGGCCGAATGCGAAGCCCGACCACTCTTCAGGGTTGATACCGCCCATGCGCAGCACATTGGGATGAACCAGGCCGCACGGCAGAAGCTCCACCCAGCCGGACTGCTTGCACACGCTGCAGCCCGCCCCGTCGCAGATGAGGCAGTGTATGTCGAGCTCGAACCCCGGCTCCACAAAGGGGAAGTAGCCCGGCCTCAAGCGCACCGCGACATCGCGCTGAAAGATTTCTTTTAAAAGCTGCTTCATCACGAATATCAGGTGCGCCACGGTGATCTCCCGGTCGACCATCATTCCCTCCACCTGGTAAAAGGTGTTTTCATGGGAGGCGTCCGTGCTCTCGTACCGGAACACGCGGCCGGGCCCGACGATCCGGAATGGAGGACTCACCTTTTCCATGCCGCGTATCTGAATTGCAGAGGTGTGCGTCCGGAGTAAATTCCCGTCTTCCGTCCAGAAGGTATCCTGCATGTCCCGCGCCGGGTGATGCCGGGGCATGTTCAGGGCCTCGAAGTTGTAATAGTCGGTCTCGACCTCAGGGCCGTCCAGAATCTCGAACCCCATTGAGGTAAAGATATCCTCGATCTCGTACTGTATCTGGGATATCGGATGGAGCCTTCCCAGGTTCTCGCGCTCGGTCGCGCTCTCGCTGTCAAGCGTCACATCGATCAATTGCTTGCGGAGCAGATCGCTGCCGATGGTTTTCGATAATTCGTTTTTCTTGTCTTCCAGGCCGGATTCGATCTCATTTTTATATTGATTTGAGAGCTTCCCGATGGAAGCCCGCCGTTCAGCGGGAATATTCCCCAGAGAGCGGAGTATGAGGGTGAGGCTTCCTTTTCTGCCGAGATATTGTATGCGTATTTCCTCAAGGATGTCGATGCTGTCCGCTGATTGTATGGCTGACAGGGCGGTGGCGCGTATTTCGGCTAGTTGGTGTTCCATAGGATTTAAAAGACAGCTATGTTTAACCGAGTACAAAAGTCAAGAAAAATGTTAATCACTTGAATTCAAGTCAATGGCGATCTTCACCGCGCCGAAGGTGGGAATCTTATGAGGGTGTTTCAGCGGAATATACCGCACGTTTTCCTTCAAGCCTTTCAAGGCCCGCTCGTTCACCACTTTTTTGGCAACCGGAAGAATGAGCTTGGATGCGCGTGACAGTCCGCCGCCGAAGACTATGGCTTCAGGGTTGAAGATGTTCACGAGATTTGCCAGCCCGATCCCCAGGTATGTCGAATACTCGTCAAAAATCTCGAGAGCCAGCCTGTCTTTGTTGAGGGCTTCTTCATGGATCAGAAGCGGCGTGAGATCCTCATTCCTGATTCTTGCGCCGATTGAGGAATCTTTTCTTCTTTTCAGCTTCGACCGCGCCAGCTCAACCATTCCGGTCGCTGATGCGTACCGCTCCCAGCATCCCCTGCTGCCGCAGCCGCACCGTTTTCCGTCAGGATCAATGCTCATATGCCCGATTTCCATTGCATTCCCTGAAATCCCGGTATAGATAGTATCGTGAAGGACCAGGCCGCCGCCTATGCCGGTACCCAGGGTGATCATGATCCAGGTGCGGAACCTATCCCCGATCTCCTTCCACCGGGCGCCGATAAGCGCGACGGTCGCGTCGTTTTCCAAAACAACCTTGATGCCGGCACGCCTTTCAATATTCTTTGCGAGAGGATGATTTTGAAATACCGGTATGTTGGGGGATTTCAGGACTATTCCCCTGTCCCTGTCGATTGGGCCCGGTGTTCCGATGCCGACAGCGTTAATATCCCTCGTTTGGAGGGACGCGGATGCGGCAAGGGCTCCAATGAGGTCATAGATACTCTCATCTATCTCTTGTGCGGTTTTCAGCGTGTCGATCTGCTTAAAGCTTAATTCCCTTCCGGAATGATCGGCCATAAGGCCCTTGATCGTTGTTCCGCCGATATCGATTCCTATATACATGCAAATCACCGGTACATATCATGAAATTTTTCGGTCAGATACCCAAGATACGGAGCGACCGGGATATCCCCTCCGGTAATCGAGGCTGCCAGCTCTCCGAGCGTATACCGGGATCCCTGACTGTGGACGTTCTTCCTGAGCCACGAAAGGAGCGCGTCAAATCTTCCCTCCTCGATCTCTTTCGGAAGAAGAGGATGGTCTTCTACCGCTTTGCGGAAGAGCTGGGCTGACAGGAGATTGCCGATCACATAGGTCGGGAAATATCCGATGGATCCGTGGGCCCAGTGTATATCCTGAAGGCAGCCCTGCGCGTCGTCCGGCGGCGTGATTCCGAGGTATTCATGGTACTTCGCGTTCCAGAGCTCCGGGATATCCGTGGCCGTTACCACGCCGGCGATGAGGTCTTTCTCTATTTCAAATCTGATGAAGATGTGGAGGTTATACGTAAGCTCGTCCGATTCGACCCGGATATAGCTTTGTTTTACCTGATTGACGGCCCGGTAAAACTGCTCCTGATCAACTGAATCGAGCTGGCCCGGGAAATAGGTTTTGAGGATCGGGAGATAGTGCTTCCAGAAGCCCCTGCTTCTTCCCACGATATTTTCCCAGAGCCGCGACTGGGATTCGTGGACGCCGAGGGATATGGGCTGGCACAGCGGCGTATCGACCAGGTCGAGGGGGAGCCCCTGGTCATAGAGCGCGTGGCCTCCCTCGTGAATCGTGCTGAAGAGAGCGGAGAGGAGATCGTCCTCGCTGAACCGGGTCGTGATCCTCACGTCATAGGGAGAAAACGAGGTCGTGAACGGATGCGCCGATCTATCCTGGCGGCCCCTCGTGAAATCGTAATGCATGTCCCTTAATACGAGCATTCCGAACGCCTCCTGCTGTGCGGTGCTGAATTTCTGGTTCAGGAAGCCGGTTCGCACGCTATCCTTCCGGTCGGCGATTTCCCTTGCCAGCGGGACGATATGGATCTTCAGCTCATTGAAAAGCCGGACAACCCGGGTTGTCGTCAATTCCGGCTCATACAGATCAAGAAGCGCGTCATACCGATGCTCCGCATATCCGAGGCATTCAGCCTGCTCTTTGTTGAGCTCAATAATTTCAGACAGCACCGGCTGAAACTGCCGGAAATCGGAATTTGCGCGCGCCCTGATCCAGATCGAGTTCGCTCTCGGCGTTATCCGCGCGAGCCGCGCTACCAGGTCCCGGGGAATTTTCACTTTTTTGTCATATGCCCTCCGCGCGACGCGGATCATGCTCACTGCATCCGAAAAATAATCTCCTCCCACCTCTTTTTCCGCCCCTTCAATGAGGCGCGCCGTTTCCTCGGAGGTGAGCCACTGGTGGGCAAGGTCCGAGAGCAGGGCAAGCTGGTCCGCGCGCGGCTTGACTCCGCCTTCAGGCATGTAGGTCTCCATGTCCCAGCCGAGAACCGCAATTATCTGTTCAAGCCTTGAGATCCTTGCCCATTGTTCTTTAAATCGTTCCAGCATTAAACCCATTACGGCGCATCCTCCAGATATGAATTTGGTAAAACTAATCAAACCGCCCAGAAAATTCAATAACATAAAAATAAATTTCATTGGTTACAAACTGTTACAATTTGAAATCAAAGATCCATGTTTTTAATCTATATATCTGGTAAGTAGGCTGTCTAAAAAGCTCCCTAAATTCCCTTGGAGGGGGACTTGACCTCCTCCCCCCTCCTTGGGAGCTTGGGGAGTGTTGTGAGACAGCCCGGTAAAAATGAATAAGAAGGAGCGATATATGACAAAGAAAGTGATTTCACTCACGATTATTGCGGGGATCGCAGCAGCCGGTATCTTGGCTGCAGGCTGCGCAAAAAAACATTTTTTATGCAAAACGCCGGAAAAAAGGGCGGAGTTTATCGTAAAGAAGCTCACTCGTACCCTTGATCTTACTGAGGAGCAGGTAGAAAAGCTCAATAAAATCAAGGACGAAATCCTGGCGGCTACGAAAAATATCAGGAACGAGCGGAAAGCTTTCCGCAATGAGGCGTTGGTCCTCGTCAAAAGCGAAAAGCTTGACAGGAATGCGTTTAATAATCTGATAAGCAGGCGTGAACAGGCCTGGAATGAGCTTAAGCCGTTGATAATCGATAAGCTTATTGAGTTCCACAGCATGCTTACTCCGGAGCAAAAAAATAAGCTTGCCGAAAAAATGGAGAAGTTCCACCATTATTGCGATTAATATGGGCATTTGAAGGCGGGGTTGCGCAACCCCGCCTTCAGACGCGCCCCATCATAAAAATATGAAAAAACGTATCCTCATCATCGACGACGATCGAAAGCTCAATTCCCTCCTGACCGATTATTTGACCAAATATAATTTTGACGTGTATTCCATTACCGAGCCTGAACAGGCGCTCAGGGATTTAAAAAAAATTATTCCTGATATCATCATTCTGGATATCATGCTTCCCGGCATGGACGGCTTTGAGGTCTGCCGGAGGATACGGAAACTCCACAGTATCCCTATAATTATGCTCACGGCCCGCGGGGAGGTTGCCGACCGCATTGTCGGCCTTGAGCTGGGAGCGGACGATTATCTGCCCAAGCCATTTGAACCGCGGGAACTGGCGGCGCGGCTCCAATCGATATTGCGGCGAAGTTCAGGGGAGAAGAAAAGGGACAGGGCGAGCTTCGGCGGGCTTGAAATCGACTACAGCAGGCACCAGGTAAAGCTGGCCGGGAAGCCGGTTGATCTGACCACCATGGAATTTGAGATACTTTCGCTTTTCTCAAGAAACCCCGGAATAGTATTGAGCAGGGATACGATCTTCGAAAAAGTCAAGGGATTGGACGCCGATTCCTTTGACCGCTCCATTGATGTCATGATAAGCCGCCTGAGAAACAAGCTTAACGACGACCCCCAAAATCCCCTGTTTTTAAAAACAATATGGGGCGCGGGGTATAAATTCATCGGCACCCTCGATGATGACGGGTGATCGGTATGAAGATACGGGTTTCGATTTTCACCAAGCTTTTTCTTGTCATCATAGCCACGGGTATTCTTATCAATCTGCTGGTCGCGGGATTCTTCAGGCTTAACTTTCTTCGCGATACCGGAAGAATTACCGTAAAGAAAAATATAAAAATCTATGCCGATTATCTGATTAATGACATCGGCTTCCCGCCTGATATTGCCCGGGCCCGTGTTCTATCAGACAAAACAGGATTTGACATATTAATCAATGGCCCTCGGATGCAATGGGCTTCATCCGATCAAATTCCGGACATCAGTTCAATACGGCGAGAGTATCATTTTGAAAACGTACAGAATGCCTTGATCGGTTTCGATAAAGGGGTGTTTATTTTTCTTGAAGAGAGAAACGGATATACGTTCATGCTTTTTAAATCGAGGAGTCCCTTTAAATGGGATGAAGGATACTTTATTGTTCTGTCGCTATTGTTGACCGTAATTCTCATAGCAGTATACCTGGTGATCAGGAGAATCCTGCAGCCGCTAAAGCTCCTTTTAAGGAGCGTCAGCGAGATAGCAGCGGGAAATCTTCAGTACCAGGCTCCGGTACGCAGTAAAGACGAGCTTGGCGAGCTCACTGAATCTTTTAACGACATGAAAAACACTCTAAAAGACATGCTGAAATCCAAGGAAAAGCTTTTACTGGATGTGAGTCATGAGCTCAGATCGCCGCTTACAAGAATCAAGGTGGCAATCGAATTTATCGAAGACGAGGGCCTTCGTGGGACTATCGATGAAGAGGTTAACGAGATGGAACAGATGATCTCTGAGATACTGGAGACCGAGCGGCTCGCGTATTTGAACGGGAACCTGAAAACAGAAGAGATCGATGTTATCTCGTTGATAAACGAAATAGCCAATGAGCTGAATATCAATAGCGCCGCGTTAAAGATAGAGAGTCCCGGTTCGCCGGTAATGGTTCGGGGCGACAGGACATGGATAAAGATCGTGATCCGGAACGTCCTGGATAATGCCGTAAAATACTCAAACACGGATGAATATCCGGCGGAGATTTTTTTCAGCGGTGGCGATGATATGCTGGTTATCGAGATTCAGGACCACGGCTCGGGCATTGCGGAGAGGGATATCCCCTATGTTTTTGAGCCCTTTTACCGTGTAGACGATTCCCGGTCGAGAAAGACCGGCGGATACGGCCTCGGGCTTTCCATTTGCAAAAAAATAATCGAGGCGCATGGAGGCGCGATAGATATTAAAAGCAGCGTGGGAAAGGGGACCTCGATCATTCTTAAATTCAGGAAATAGTTTTTCCAGACTTCCTTAAAATTTCACCTCTACGCCGATTACCGGCGCAATTCCTCCGAGCACTCTGAATCCGCCTTCCGATTCTCGGCTTGAATATCCTTTAGGATTAACCCCCGGGATATAGGGTAAAAAGGGATACGGTGTTTCGTAATTGGTTGTAGGCTTGAAAAGGGGCGCATAAGCGTCAATTACGCCGATATAGAAGCTCACATAACCCCATGAAAGCGGCTCTTTATAAGAATACTTGAGATCAAGACGGTGATTGACCGGAAAATGCGCCGTATTTCTTGTCGGATTATATACGGGAAGGTAAAATGTGCCGCTAAACGGGCCGCTTCCGGTACCGGTCAATGTGGAACTCGTTTTAATATTGGTGTAAGGGAATGATGTCCAGATTTGCCATTGGCCGCTGATCGTATGCTTCCCGAAAATGTAGCCGAGAATTACCTTGTAAGAATGCACCCGTTCGTATTGGGCATTTATCCACCGGTTACCGCTCGTATCATATACCGAGGGGTTTGAAATGCCCCTCCAAAACATGGTATCCTGCGACTCGTTTTGCGTTTGGAATTCCAACCCCGTTGTCGGGAGAAAGAGTCCCGATCGCTCCTTGGACTGCGTGTACGCGTAGCTCATCCAGCCAAACCATGTATTCGTGTTTGTGCTTGGTTTTTTTCGAAGCATAACTTCCAGGCCGTACGAACGCATCCTCCCTGAATTCATTCCGACGCGGTATGACCCACCACTGCCGATATGGGGATAGGTTTCGAATAAATCGTAGAAATAATTGTAGAAGCCTTCAAGTGAAAAGGAATATAGATCGTATACCTGTTCCATGGAGGCCGCGGCATGCGTCGCCCGTTCAGGTTTTGCATAATGCGCCTTTGCATACAGGGGGTTGTTGTTTATTATTGAGTTGGGGTTAATCTGAACGAACGAGCTGTACATCCCTGCGCCGGCGGAAAGCGTGGTGCCGCTTTCAAATTCATAGCTCACGGTTCCCCGCGGGTCTACGGTAGCGGTATTGGAGCGCTTCAAGTAATCGGCCCGCACTCCGGGAGTGACGGTTAATCCCTTATAGGTAAAACGATTTTCCAGATAGCCTCCGAAAGCGTGGTTCTGGAAACTGGCATTTACCGGGTAGGTGGTCACGAATAAATCGTCGGTTAACGGGCTTCCAGATCTTAAATAATTGTAACCAAGGTCCCCGCTTCCGTGATAATCGTATAAATAGTAGGCGTATTCCATTTCGCCCTGGAGGAAGGCGTGATTTTTAATCCAATTGATTTGAAAGCCGTCTTTTACGCCGAACTGGTAGGGGTATGATTTTGACGTGCCGTAATTTGGAAGGCCGGGAAGGAAGTTAGCTCTTATATACGTCGAGAGAAAGCTTGTATCTGTTATGTGATAATTATGTTCGCTCCAGCTTGAATATGCAAGCAGGCGATTGGTAAAGCGCTTTGACGAATACGTGTAATATAGTCCTTGATTATGAAACATATCATCAATTCTTTCGTCTCTATCATTCGGATATGAGTTGATTTGCTTATCACCGGCGCCCACGCCAAGGACCGTAATGCTGTGATTCTTATTAAAATTGTACTTTAATTTAAACTGATAATCATAATACTCGGGTTTGCTTTGAGCATTATTCCCGTTGCCTCCCGGGCCGCCGCCTCTTTCTTGATTTTGTGAGCTGGCCTCAATCTCGGCTATGGTATATTCCAATAAGTTTTTTAAACCGCTGTATCGTCCTCCGAAAATTGCATAACCGGGAGCATAACCAGGGACATAACCGGGAGTTTCTTCTTTCGCCGCTTCATCTTCAGTTTTGTTTCGAGGAAGGGGGACTTTTAGAAGAAGCGAGGTGGTGAGCATGTTCAAATCAAAGACACCCCCGAATCTGTCGACAGAGTCTGCGGTATTGATATTTATGACCGATCCCAGGGAGTTTCCGTATTTAGCAGGGAAGCAGGATGAGTAGAGGTCTATCCCTTTCATGAAATCAGGCGCGATGGTCGAGTTCTCTGAGCTAAAATGCAGGGGATAATTGAGCGGCATGCCGTCAATATAATACCGGTTAAAGGCGGGTTTTACTCCCCTGATTATCAAATCTCCTTTCAGTCCGTTGGTGCGCTGAATTCCGGGAAAAATCACCATGGCGTTCAGAGGGTCATCATACGACCCGGGGATTTCCTTGAAGTCCTCGGCATCCATGGATCGACGGGAAAGCTTCTGTATGGGCCGTTCGCCTCTGATCACTATTCCCTGTTCATCCCTTCCGACAGGTTTCAGATAAAAATCGTACCGAATGCTCGTACTAATATCCAGATTCATCGTTACGGGTTTAAAGCCGGGAGATGTCACCCGAATGGTATAGTTCCCGGGTCCGGGGATCATCACCTGATACCGGCCATTTTTATCGCTCCTTCCCAATATTTGGGCTTCCTTTATGTTGATAAAAGCTGTGATCGGTTTTTTTGCGGCACTAGTGATGCTTCCACTGAGGATGATTTTCTGCCTGGCCTGGGCGCGGATTATTTCCTGATCGCCTCCTATGCAGATCAGTATTGATAATAAAGGA
>Ga0154758_128_pt1 | contig 39408 bp, 32 predicted proteins | sample Rifle2008BG16ft_FD_105766 | JGI IMG/M metagenome (GOLD analysis project Ga0154758, IMG submission 105766) | Spirochaetes bacterium RBG_16_49_21
ACACTATTATCCATATTTATCCTGTAGCCCGGACAAATTTTTTGAGCAGCGCGATACCATCATGGCACATAATAAGTCATTCATAAATCACCTTCATGTCTCGCAGGGTGACATAACAAAAGCAACCACGGATGCGATCGTCAATGCGGCAAACCCAAGCCTCCGGGGAGGGGGCGGGGTTGACGGGGCCATCCATAGGGCTGCCGGATCCGGCCTTCTTGAAGAATGCAGAACCCTGGGAGGCTGCAGGCATGGCGAGGCCCGGATTACCGGCGGATATAATCTTAAGGCAAAATATGTCATCCATACCCCCGGGCCAATCTATAAAAACGGCAGGCAGGGAGAGCCGGAGATACTGAAAAATTCTTATCTCAATTCATTGCTCTTGGCAAAAGAAAAAAATCTGAAGTCCATCTCCTTTCCCGCAATTTCTACCGGAGTCTATGGTTATCCGAAAGAGGAAGCATGCGAAATTGCGATTGAAACATCGCTAGAATTCATGCAGGAATATAATTACAATATTGATATTTATTTTGTCCTGTTTGACCGGGAGAATTACGATTTATATGCAAAGTATATAAATGATTTAACTTAAACCCGTGCTTGGCAGCGCCCGTGCATCCATGCACGGGCGCTGCATTCGAACCTCCTGTTCAGCACATGCGAACCCTGTTCGCACCCGGCGGAGCCAGGAGGGCGGAAGCCGGCCTCCCATCCAGGGAGGGGGGCTATTGAAAAAAATAAAACGTACCAGGGTTGGAATACTTGAATTATTTAGATTTGCTGAAAACATCTTATGATAAATATAAGTCAATACTCTGTCTCGGCCTGGATCCGGTAATAGAAGATATACCTTTATCCGGTGATGTTCGAAGCGTCATAACCGCCTTTTACGAAGAGATCCTTAATAAGATCCTCCAAAAAAAAGAATACCCGTCGGCGGTTAAACCAAATTATGCCTTTTATGCTCAATACGGCGTGGACGGGATTGAAGCCCTTGTTAAAACAATAGAATTATTCAAAAGCGAGGGGTTCCCGGTAATCCTCGACGTTAAAAGAGGAGATATTGATAAAACGGCAAAGGCGTATGCAAAAGAGGCTTTTGGTTTTTTCAAGGCAGATGCGGTTACCCTGTCCCCCTATCTCGGCTATGATTCAATCCAGCCATTCATTGATAATTACCCGGAAAAGGGATTTTACATTTTAACCAAGACTTCCAACAAGAGCTCCCGTGAATTTCAAGATGTCATGGTTGATCATAACGAACCCCTCTTTATTCGCGTATCAAAAAAAATAGTTGAATGGTACCACCCCGGAATCGGCTCTGTTGTCGGCGCCACATACCCGGACCAGCTCTCTTTGCTGTCTAATATATTCATAGCCTCCGGGAAGGAAATCCCCCTGTTAATACCCGGCATCGGGGTACAGGGCGGCAGCATTGAAGAGGTGATGAAGGTTTTAAAACAGTATGGCGATATCAGGATTCACCGTATCAATTCATCAAGCGGGATAAATTACGCGTATAAAAAATATCCAAAGCTTCACTATGCCGAGGCTGCGGTAAAGGCGCTTAAACTGCTGAACGATACCATTAATAAACAGCTTTAAACTCGAATTCAGGTACCGGCAGATTATTGGGCCAGCGCACACCATTCACATTTTAACGATCCTGAATTGAAAGGGAAGCTTTGTGTATTCATACCCGATCATTTTATAAAACTCCTCCTGTTCCGCCTCATCCTCAAATGCAACGCAACCGGGAGTATCGGAGAACAGGGAGGTAATAGTATCTTTATATAATTGAAATGCGCCCTTTGTAATTAGTATATTATCATCCTCGCAGATCAATGGCGTCCTACTGATAGTAGCTTCGCCTAATGCTATTATCGGCTCAATAATCGAATAAACAACCTTGGCCTGCCGGTAACCATCATAATTGCTGAACACCTGATAAAGCCTTACCTTGAGTCCATCACGCCAATCATGAAATATGTTCATTCTCTGTATTAAATGATCATTATAAATAAAAGAAATAATCTCAGATAGGGGTTCTTCCTCTATAAATATATCAGAAAGAATAATTATATTAAACAGTTCATTTTCAGGCAAATCAGGGAGCAGTTTGGTTAACCCGCTATATAGAATTTTAGAATCTTTTAAATAAATAAATAAGCTAAAAACATTTGTCTCTGCTAAATCTTTGTAAATGCTGATATTCCAATTTCTAAGGTCATCGCCGTTAAAATATACGCCCCGGATATAAACTCCTTCCTCGCTGTCGGTAAAGTCGGGAAGTTTTCTCATGGCAAGGGAATATCCGGTGGCATCTTCAGCATATCGCGTGATATCGATTATTTCATCGAATGATATGCCCCAGCCGTAATTGTAATAATAGGGAGGCTTTTTATTATAATTTATTCCTTGCTCTAAGGCTGCATCGCGGATCCGGGTTCCGGGCAGGATCATCAGGGGATATAATTCGATGCTTTCCTTAAAACCCATGCGGGCAAGCTTATCTATCATATCTATAAACTGTTCGCAACTGTCCTGCGGCAATCCGGGAATTATCCCTATACTTACCTCGATCCCCGCTTCTTTTAAAAACCGGATTCCGTTAAGCTCTTTTTCCGGATTGCTCATCCTGCCGGTGATCTTCAATGAATCCCTGTTCAATGTCTGAAGCCCAACCTCCATGCTTCTGAAGCCGGCAGCATATAATAATTGAGCCTTTTCGGCGTTTATGCCCTCCCCTCTCATCTCGGAATGAAGCCGTATGTTATGCCGAATCCGTGCCAGAGTGTCTAATTTTTCAATGAAGTCCTTCGTCGCATCCAACGCAGGGGAAAGAATATATATATTATTAAGGCCGGCCGTTAAATCATCATCTGTTAAGGCCGTGATCAAAAGTTCAAAAGGGATATTCCTGATAGAGCGGTAATTTTTTGAATACAGGCAATAGCTGCATCGGTAAGGACATCCCCGGGTAAGTTCAAAAAACATCGAGCCGTCCGGCATCGGACTCAATTCTTTCCCGGTAAAGGGCTCAACAATGTCGGAGGCCGGGATCAACTCATTGTGCGGCTGAACTATGATCCGATTCCCGTTTTCAAAAAGCTCATATCGAGCCATATCTTTATCGGATAACATACGGTTGAAAAACCATTCTCCCTCCCCGATTACAAAATAATCCACATATTCTCTTTGATGAGCAAATGAAATCGATCCGAAATTGATTTCAGGCCCTCCGAAAACAATTGCTATGTCCCTGTTTTTTTCCTTTATCATTTCAGCAATACGGAGATTTCTTTCAATATTCCAAAGAAAGCAGGTGAAACCCGCTAGATCCGGCTCAAGGTCAAGAACGTATTGTGAAATAACTGCATCCGAGCTGAAATGGGACAATATATACGGCAGGATGATGATATCAATATCGGAATTCACATTGCGCTTAATATACCCGGCAATTGCACCAGGGCCATATTCAACATTTCCCTGTATATAATCATGGGCATGATTGATCAAAGGAAGTTGTACAAAAATAATTCTGTTTATTTTTTTCATATTAGATAAAATAGATAATTAATTGTTGATATATTATCAACCATAAAAATATAATAACACAATGCAGGCTTTGCCGGCAACTCAAACTGACAACGCAGGGGGGCCCTGCGGGGCTTTTAGTAAAAAATTAGACTCAATCCGCTAAAGGTGAAGTGGGGAACACTGTTAGAACATCATGGCGATAAATCTGGATTACTTAAATTTAGAATGGAACATTCTTGCTATCGACGATAGCAAGCTGAACAGGGCCATAATCAAAAAGACATTGACCGGACTAAACATGAAGGTTGACGAGGCTGCCGACGGCTCTGAGGGCCTGAATGCCTTAAAAAATAAAAAATATGACCTTGTTCTTGTCGATATCATCATGCCGAAGCTCGACGGCTTCGGATTTCTCTCAAAATTTAAGGACGTGGTCGGAAACGATTTTGTTCCGGTGATTTTAATGACCGGATCCGATGACCTGAACTCCAAGATCAAGGGGCTCAGAATCGGCGCAGATGATTTTCTTCTGAAGCCTCTCAATGAAAAAGAGCTGGTGGCGCGGGTGCTTTCCCTTCTCAGGCTTAAGAGCGTTCATAATGAGCTCTATGAAAGAAATTTACTGCTGAAAAAAGAGCTCGAAATAGCAAAAAGGGTCCAGCAATTTATCATACCCAAGGATTTTTCGCAGATACGCTATCCCTCTGTGTGCGGGCGGTATCTTCCTATAGAGGACATCGGCGGCGATTTCTTTGACTGCTATCAAATCTCTGACGATAAATATGGATTTTTGATCGCCGACGTCACCGGCCATGGGATCCCGGCTGCCTTAGTGATGGCCATGGCTAAAATGATGTTCAATATCTATGCGACACGATTCAGCAGCACCAGCAAATTATTTGCTTCCGTCAACGCGCATTTGAGCGGGCTTCTCCTGGACACCCAGTATATCACGGCTTTTTTCATCATTTATGACAAGAAAAAAAATTGCATTAATTATTCCAATGCAGGCCATACCAGAGCCTTGTACTATCGAGCGTCCAAAAAGAAGGTAATGGCCCTTGACGCCAACGGCTTCTTCATCGGCATTTCTGAAAACACGGATTATGAAGAAAAGATGCTCGCGGTCGAGCCGGGCGATAAATTGTTCCTCTATACCGACGGGATCACGGAAATAAAAAACTATGGAGGTGAAGAATTCGGCGAACAGAGGCTCGCCCAATTCATATTCAACAACAGCAGTGATAAGGGCGACAGCTTCTGTAATTCTCTGCTGGAAGAGGTGAAATCATTCGCACCGCTGGAAAACCAGGTCGATGACATCGCTTTTTTGCATATTGATTTTTAAACGAATTCAGGGTCGAGGATGCTCTCAATTACGTGGAAGCTTAATCCTGCTTTTTTGTCTCAGCCTTTTCATCCTTTGCTTCAGATTCTCCTGATTCTCCTGGTTGAATCGGCTTCTTCCCGGTAAGCTTATCATGTATATAATTCCCCAGCTTTTCTATCCCGTCCTTAAGCTCTTCAAATTCAGCTATATTGAGCGTCACGCCCTTCTGAGTCGGTTTGAATACCAGATCACCGCCGGCAGATTCTATAGTCTGAAACCAGATGCGAATATTTATTAATTCCCTCCCCTTGTATTCAGAAACTTCAATACGGATAATTTCATTATTGTTTTTTTTGATGTCTTTTATGATAACCGGCATGGTTGGCTCCTTTAGGGGCGATTTAAGGGCGATTTAAGGGCGACGTCAATAACAATATATCCGGATTCACTCTATTTTGCGCTGATCTGATAATCCGGAACAGATTTTCTTTGAATTCCGTCACGCAGCTTCATTCACAATATCCTTTCGCCAGGTAATAGATGAACCGGTCATAGAGAAAAATTATTCTGTTATTCAACTCAAGCGCAGTATAAATTTCAAGCGGCGATGCCAATATTCTGTTGTTCTGAGCACGCTCCCAGATCGACTTTCTACTGAGAGCCAGTGCGGTAATCAATTCCGGTAAGGGAAGGTGCTTGTTTTTCAGCTCCCGCCCTGTTTCAACAAAATCGGAAAAAACGAATTTAATGCTGTTTCCCTGAAGATGATCCTGTATCGCGGATAAAATTTTTTCGTTTATCGGGACCAGGAGGTCAAGGTATTCTTTTAACACCGGAATTTTATAACTCAATTCATCCGCCCAGGTACGGGATATTTCTTTATCGTACGTACTGAGCATTCTTCCCAGCACATTGGATAAAAATCGCTTCTGTTCGCCGGTCACCTGGGAAAGCATATCCATTGAATTTATCTCCGGATACAATTGACGGTACGAATCTATCATAGCCCATGTATCATGGTAAAGATCGATATATATTTTTATCGCCTTTTCATTGGACGGCCAGGCGAGTTCGGGAAGCTCCATGATCGGATAGTACCGGGCGTCAACGGCATCATCGCCCGGACTGACGGCTCCCGCAATTATCCGGACCTCGTACGTTACAATGGCAAGGCTCCCGTAAAAATAATTTTCCACCGTATCGACATCGATAAGCCTGATGACCTCGCCGCGCACCCCCGCCTCTTCCTCCAATTCCCTGAGCGCAGCTTCCCGCATATCCTCCCCCGACTCGGCAAAACCTATCGGGAGACACCACATCCCCATATACGGGTCTTTTTTCCTCTTAACCAGGAGTACCTCTCTGGAATCATTCACAACAATGGTACTCACAACCGGCAGAGGATTTTCATAATAGAATATATTGCACCGAGAGCAATAATCCCGCAACTTCTCATCTTGCAGTTTATGAGTCAATGAAGCGCCGCAACAGGGGCAAAATTGTTTTTCTTTCTTCACGCAATCCAGCTTATGAGTGATGTTTTGGCACGAAACATCTAAACACGGCATCATCCTTGCTTATAGATATCGTGCCGTTCCTTTTTGCAAAATCGATAATATGATTCTCGACGCATTCCCGCACAACATCCAGTTTATCGGGCATTAAATCCAATACTTCCTTATATATCAAATGCTGTTTTTTATTTACATAGAAAATGCAGTCCTCGATGTTATGGTAAGAGAAATTGATTGAATTCGTGAAATCGAGCGTCTCAACAATATTAAAATAATTTTTCAACAGCGCATCGCCGTTTTCACGGGAAAAGGCCGTAAACAGCTTATTAATAACGGGCTCCACATTTTTTATGCCGATTTTTTTCATACAACGCATGACGAAACGTATCACCTCTTTGAGGGAATCTTTACTATGCGTCAGGGCAATAAAAACTCCATGAGGCATTAATATCCGCGGAATATCATGCAAAAGATGGGGAAAAAAATAAAATGAATAGCTGCTTATAATGACGTCGAATGCTGATTCAGGCATTTCTCTGATAATATCGGCGCTGGCTGCTATAAATTCGCCTTTGTATTGAATGGCAGCTACTGAATGAAGAAACGGCTCCCGGTTATTTTCAACCAGGTCGATTCCGATTATTGCCGCTTTATCATGCAACATACCCTTCAGCTTTTCAATAAAAAATCCGTACCCGCACCCAAGCTCCAGAATCCTTTGGGCCTTTTTGAGATTCAATCCATGCAGTGCGACATCCCGTATATCATTGCTGTTTGTGGAATATGTTTTGATGATATACCGCGCAAGTAGATGATCATGTACCTTTTCATACGTTCGAGTAATATCATCCGGTGTATATAAATAACCGTTCTGCATGGCTTTTTGGATTATCCCCGGTCCGGCGGCACTAAAGATGAATAACCGATAATTTCTGATAAGGAAACTTTTAAAAACATTTAATGGATGTTTCCTTTGGGGCATATTTAAGATTAAAACCGCTTTTTTTTATTGTTATCAATGAAAAAAGCAGTTTTTAGATGCGCCCTAACAAATAATTCACAATCGGCAGTATGTTATCAACAAAAAAACATTGTTATAAACAACTTATTAACCCTTATCAAGAATTCTGAAATTTTTTTCCTGATTGAAAAATTAATAGCATTAATTTGTTGCCAAAAAAAAATCGGTTTATTATTAACATGACATAATATCCACGAAACGGTCGCATCTAAAAACTGTTTTATCAACCCCCTGTATTGGGGCTGTTTAATAGCACCCTTCAAAGAGCGGGGCTTTCTCGGCTGTAATAGGCCGAATAAGTCCGTCGCGAGGGATTGATGGTGACTTTTTAGATAGGTCTGCGAGGGTGGTTGGAAAAAACGGTTTTAGCCGTGATAGTGACCAAAAAAATATCCTAAGAAGATTTTTTCGCGAAGTGTGCAAATTAGGGAAGTTTCATTATAATAATTATATATAAAAAATTCAGTTATTGTTAAAAAAATTAAAAATACTGAACATTAATATACTTATACACAGAGTTATTAACATTTGTGGATAAATGAGGAGAGTACTGTGCAAAGGGAATTATGGAACAGCGTATTACAGTCACTGGAGTTAAATGTCAATAAACAATCCTTTAATATGTGGTTAAAGGATACCGAACCAGTTTCTGTATCAGACAATATCCTAAAAATCAAAGTTATTGATGAGGTAACCAGGAGACATATTTCCGAGCAATATTTACCTCAAATTTATTCAAAGCTGAAAGAGATAACCGGTCAGAATTATATATGCGAATTTATCACTTCCAATGGTGCCTTAATTGAAAATAAGGAAAACAATAAAGATGCGGGAGAAAAAAACAGCAATTCCATCAAGAGGGACCAAATGTTAAACATATCAACGCTGAATCCCAAGTATACATTTGAAAACTTTGTTATTGGTCCCAATAATCAGTATGCTCACGCTGCGGCATATTCAGTATCACAAGCACCCGGGACCCAGGTCAATCCGCTTTTCATCTATGGATTGACGGGATTGGGTAAAACTCATTTATTGCAGGCAATCGGGCATTATATTAATAAAGAAAAGCCGTATCTTAAAGTTCTTTTTGTTTCAACACAGGATTTCATCTCCGAATTCATCAATTCCATACGAAACCGGACACAGGAAAGCTTCCAGATTAAATACCGGCTCGTGGACCTTCTCTTAATAGACGATATTCAGTTCCTGGAAAATAAAGAAGAAACCCAGAACGAATTTTTTCATGTCTTTAATTCGCTCCACGAAAATAAAAAACAGATAGTTATTTCCAGCGACCGTCCGCCGAAACTGATCGCGACCCTGGCCGACAGGCTGAGAACCCGCTTTGAATGGGGAATGATTACCGACATTCAAGCTCCGAACCTTGAAACGAGGGAGGCCATTCTCAGGGATAAGGCGGATAAGGAAAAATTGATTATCTCGGACGAAGCCTTCAGTTACATTGCACGAAGAATAAAATCCAACATTCGGGCTCTGGAGTCCGCGGTAAGCAAGTTAAGAATGATATCCAGGTTTCATAATGAACAGATATCCATTGACCAGGTCAAAATCTATCTCAAAGAGCTGTTTGATGTGGATTCCAATAAAGCGATCTCGGTATCTGATATTATGAAAAAAATAGAGGAAAAATTCGATGTTGCCGTGAATGACATCAAATCAAAAAGCCGTCACAGCAGAATCATTCAGCCGCGATTTGTCGGCATGTATCTTGCCAGGGAATTATCCGGCATGACGACCACTGAGATCGGCCGAGAGTTCGGAGACAGGGATCATTCAACAGTTATAAACGCATGCAATAAAATTGCTGGAGACATGAAAAATAATCCTGAATTCAAAGAACTGATCGACGATCTGATCCTGGAATTGAAAAGTTAAGATTCTGTTGATACAACGATTATTGAGTGTTCATAAGAATTTTAAGATTGGATTAAAAGCCCTGTTTTTTCCATTTTAGATATAATTCAGGCTGACACTATACAGGTAGTTAATTCATTATATAGTTATTAACAAGTTGAATTTACAATAACTCCTGATCTGTTCAGCAGATAGGGTGATTATCAACAAATTTTTTTTACTACTACTATTACTATTAAATAATAATTTATATTTATTATTAATGCAGTAGAAGGAGCTATGAATGATCATACATGTCAGCAGGGAATCGTTGCTAAAATCGATAAATATTGCAGATTCAATTGTATCCTCAAAGAATATCAACATTATCCTTTCCAATTGTCTTTTTAATGTTTCGCAAGATACCACGGAGATCGTTTCTACGGATAATGAGATAGCTGTCCGCACAAAACTCGGCTCAAAGACGGATTCAACCATATCCTTTGCGGCGAATGGGAAAAAGTTTTCAAGCATTTTAAAAGAGCTGCCCAATGATGAATTGGTTCTTAATGTCAATGAATCTTTTTTAATTGATATAACATCAACCTCAAAAGAGCTGAAGGGACACTATGCCCTGTTCGGACTTTCTCCCGGTGAATTTCCGGAGATACCTCAATTTACGGACGACAATTCCATAGAGTTCGATCAAGGCTTTCTAAAAAAAATGATTAGTAAAGTCATGTATGCAGCTTCAACCGATACCATAAAACCGGTGTTCAACGGGATTTATTTTGTTTCCGAGACTCCGGGGACTATCACATCAGTTGGTACTGATTCGAGAAGGTTATCTCTATTGACAAGATCTATCGATCAGGAGGCTAATCTGGGGAGCGGCATTATAATTCCATTGAAAACCATACACGAATTGAACCGGCTGCTGGAGCCTGCCGGTACCTGTAGATTTTCCTTCGTCAATAATCAGTGCTTTTTTAAGATCGCCGACACCGAGATAATCTCAAGAATTGTCGATGGCCAATTTCCCAACTACCGCCAGGTCGTTCCCAAAGAATACCTGTTCGAGATAGAAGTTGAGACGAAGAAATTTCTTGATTCGGTACGGCGAGTGATGATTTTCACGCGGGAACCGGCGTATAAGATTATTCTAAACATACAGGACAATAAAATTATTCTTCAGGCGAATACCCCCGAGCTGGGCGAAGCTGAGGAAGAGATAGCGGTGAAATCAAATAAGGACGAAAAAATATCAATAGGCATCAATGCTCAATTTTTGATTGATTCTTTAAAAGAGATGGATTCCGAATACATAACATGCGGGATTACGGGACAGATGAGCCCTCTGACGATATCTCCGTTGGAGGACCGTAATTACCTGTCAATCATAATGCCTATCCAGATTAAATCATCACATAATGAATAGCGGAATATGTATGTAGAGGAGTTGCATGTTAAGAATTTCAGGAATTATGCACGATTACACCTAACCTTCTCACCGGGCATCAATTTTATTATAGGGGATAACGGGGTAGGTAAATCCAACATACTTGAAGCCTTATCCATATTATCGAATATAAAGTCATTCAGGAACATGCATGATGCAGAGATAATAAAATGGGATGAGGATTCATATTTCTGTTCCGCGGTTGTCGGGGACAACGATGATACAATTTTTGAGGTCGGCTGCGGATTGACCGCGGATGCCGTTAAGAAGAGATTGAAGATTGACGGCAAAGAGATTAACAGCGCCGCGAAATATTACGGCAGATTATTGACGGTCATTTTTTCACCCCCTGATATCAATATCATTAATGGCACGCCTGATTTCAGGAGAAGATTCTTTGACAGCGTAATATCCAAGATAGACGGGAGCTATCTGGAAGCGCTCGGGGATTTCAAGAGGATTCTATCATCGAGAAATAAACTTTTAAAGGACATAAAAAATACGGGCCGCGATGCAAACCAATTGGACGTGTGGGATGCTCTGTTCAGTGAAAAGGCCGGTTTCATCATCGGCCGACGGCTATCCTTTATTGCGAAGTTCCGCAGATTGTTTCAATATCATTATTCGAATATAGCAGCAGACGAGGCGCCGGCAATACGCTATCAATGCTCCTCCGAATCTGATGACAGCGGCCGCATTTTTCAAAAATTGACTGAATTGCGCAAACGGGATATACTGTTCGGATCAACAAGCATCGGACCGCAGCGGGACGATTATATTCTGGAAAATCAGAAAAAAATCAGATTTACGAATTACGCATCACAGGGACAGAGAAGAACGGCTGCGGTGACCTTAAAAGTTTCCGAGTGTGAGATCGTTGAAGTGGAAAAGAATAAAAAATCCATTATTTTAATGGACGACATTTTTTCTGAACTTGACGAAAAAAGGCGTTCCAAGATAATCGATGTATTACAGAGAGGCAACCAGATGATTTTTACCATGGTTCATTTTGACCCGGTTGCATTGCATAGATTCGGCGGCTATAAGGGTTTTACCGTGGAAACTCCGGGAACGGTGAGTGAATTGTCCGTATGAGGTTCAGAATCAGAGAAAAGAGAAAGAACGGCATTTTTTCATTTGATGCGATTCTTCATGATATAATTCATGAATTTGATATTGACAAATCGTTTACCATTGAAGAATTGCTGTCACAATGGTACGCCATTGTGGGTGACATACTATCGACGCACAGCAAACCCGACCGGATTTATAAAAAAGTCTTGTTCGTTGCGGTGGACCATTCCGTATATGGGAATGAGCTGGTACTGATGAAAGACGCCATAATTCAAAAGATTAATACTGAATTCTCTTACCGGTTTATAAAGGAGCTGAAGGTGGAAATAAAGAGAATTCAATGGTAAGGGAGCTTCGGTTGTTTATTCATATTGGGAATAATAAGATCGTCTCAGATAAAAAAACGATAGGAATCTTTAACCGGGATACCCTCCTATTGTCTAACGATAACGCGTGGATTATCATGCAGGTGGACGGTAGCGATAAAACCATCGCTATTGATGAAAAAAACAATATTGCATCAAGCAAGGTAAGCCCCTTTACCGTGATTAAACGGATGGCATTGGTTGAAGACTTTATTTGGAGCAGGAGCAATGACAAAAAACTATAGCGCTGACAAGATCCAGGTTTTGGAAGGCCTCGATGCCGTCCGGAAGCGGCCGGCCATGTATATCGGCTCCACTGACGCATACGGCCTTCACCACCTGGTGTATGAGGTGGTTGATAACTCAATAGACGAGGCGCTCGCCGGTTTCTGCGATACCATTACGGCCGTGATCCATAAAGACAATGCAGTTGAGGTCACCGACAACGGCAGGGGAATCCCCGTCGAACCGCATCCTATCCACAAGGCATCGGCACTTGAGATCGTCATGACGAAGCTCCATGCAGGCGGAAAGTTCGACAATGAGGTTTATAAGGTATCCGGGGGCCTGCATGGCGTCGGCGTATCGGTGGTCAACGCCCTTTCCAAACAGTTGACCGTTGAGGTTCTCAAGGACGGGAAGCGCTACACCCAGTCTTACAAACGGGGCGTGCCGACCGGCAAGGTGAAAGCGGTCGGCGAGGCAAACAAGACCGGCACGCGCGTGATTTTCTGGCCCGATGATGAGATTTTTGAGACCGTCGAATTTAATTTCGACACCCTGGCCAAACGTCTCCGGGAGCTCGCGTTTCTCAACGCCGGCGTGAAGATAACCCTGCGCGATGAAAGAAAAAAGGGGAAGGAGCACGTGTTCCAGTTTAAGGGCGGTATCGTATCATTCGTGCAGTATCTGAATGAAACCAAATCGCCCATTATAAAAAATCCGATCTATATTCATTCAGCCCGGGGCAATGTCGACGTTGAGATCGCCCTTGAATACATCGATACCTATACCGAAACGGTCTTCACCTACGCCAACAACATTAATACGCGCGAGGGAGGCACCCATCTGATCGGCTTCAAATCAGGCCTCACCCGGGTCATCAATGAGTATTTAAAAAAAGAATCAAAGTCTGATAAAAGCATAACCCAGCTCAGCGGCGATGACGTCCGGGAAGGGCTGGTGGCGATCGTAAGCATTAAGCTGCCGAACCCCCAGTATGAGGGGCAGACCAAGATGAAGCTCGGAAACGGCGATGTCAAGGGCATCGTCGAATCGATTGTAAACGAGTATTTAAGCCTTCATTTTGAGGAGAATCCGCAAGACGCGAAAAGGATAATAGACAAGTGCGTTCAAAGCGCCCGGGCGCGCATTGCGGCGAAAAAGGCGCGCGATCTCACGCGGAGAAAAAGCGCTTTGGAAAACGATACCCTTCCCGGAAAGCTGGCGGACTGCTCTGAGCGGGATCCGGCCCTGTGCGAATTGTACCTGGTGGAGGGCGATTCCGCCGGAGGTTCGGCAAAGCAGGGGCGCGACCGGAATTTCCAGGCGATACTCCCCCTCAAGGGCAAGATCCTCAATGTTGAAAAATCAAGGCTTGATAAAATACTCTCCAATGATGAGATCAAAACCATAATCACCGCGGTCGGCACCGGCATCGGCGCCGATGAATTCAACATTGACAAGGCCCGGTACCATAAAATAATCATTATGACCGATGCGGATGTGGACGGATCGCATATAAAGACCCTCCTCCTGACGTTTTTTTTCCGCTACATGCAGGATATTATAAGAAACGGATTTTTGTATATTGCAAAGCCGCCCCTCTACAATATTAAAATAGGCAAGGATTCATTCTACGCTTATACGGATGAAGACCGCGATCGGATCCTGAAAAGCCACGACAAGTCAAAAGCCGTGATGCAGCGGTACAAGGGTCTCGGCGAGATGAACCCGGAACAATTATGGGAGACGACCATGGACCCGCAGAAGCGGACTTTGATGAATGTCCATATCGATGACGAAATTGAAGCAGAGGATGCGTTTTCGGTTCTCATGGGGGATGCAGTCGAGCCGCGGAGAAAATTCATAGAAGAAAACGCAAAGAACGTGCAGAATCTTGATTTGTAAATATAAATATAGTTAACGTACGGAGTATAGAACGTGCCAAAGAAAAAATCACCGGACGGCGGTAACGGAGAAAATATTATCGGCGTCGAGATAGAAGACCAGATGCGGAGCTCCTATCTCGATTATGCCATGAGCGTTATAGTCGGGCGCGCCTTGCCCGACGTCAGGGACGGATTAAAGCCGGTCCACCGGCGGATACTCCACGCAATGAATGAGAGGGCCTGGCGGAGCGACCGGCCATACGTGAAATCGGCCAAGATCGTCGGGGAGGTCATCGGTAATTATCATCCTCATGGCGACACGGCGGTGTATGATACCATGGTGCGGATGGCACAGGATTTTTCCATGCGGCTTCCCATCATCGACGGCCAGGGAAACTTCGGTTCGGTTGATGGCGATCCCCCTGCCGCATACCGGTATACCGAGGCCCGCCTGAATAAAATATCCGAGGAGCTGCTGCGCGATATCGATAAGGACACGGTTGGTTTCAGCCCTAATTTTGACGAGACCAAGCAGGAACCCCTGGTTCTGCCCGCCTCCTTCCCCAACCTGCTGGTGAACGGCTCAGACGGCATTGCGGTCGGCATGGCTACGAAGATTCCGCCCCATAACCTGGGAGAGGTGATTGACGCGACCATTGCCCTGATTGAAAATCCCGGTATAACCGTTAAGCAGATCATGAAATATATCCAGGGACCCGACTTCCCGACCGGCGCCGCGATTATGGGAACTGACGGGATCTACAAGGCATACTCCACCGGAAGGGGAAGCATCATGGTCCGGGGTAAGGTGGATATTGAGCAGAACAGGAAGGGGAGGGACGATATTATCATCACCGAGATACCGTATCAGGTGAATAAGGCGGTGTTTGTCAGCAGGGTCGCGGACCTGGTAAACGCAAAAGTCATAGACGGCATAGCCGAGATCAGGGATGAATCGGACCGGAGGGGGATGCGGGTCGTTATCGGTCTTAAAAAGGACGCGAATACGAGCATCATCATCAATCAGCTTTACAAGCACACGGCGCTCCAGACCTCTTTTGGACTCATTCTCCTGGCCCTGGTGGACAACGTGCCGAGGATACTGGATCTGAAGGGGATCATCGCCCCTTATGTCGATCACCGGAAAGAGGTGGTGATCAGAAGGACGCGCTTTGAACTGAAAAAGGCAGAGGAGCGCGCCCATATCCTGGAAGGCTTAAAAATAGCCCTGGATAACATCGATGAGGTAATCAGAATCATACGCTCATCCAAAGATGCGGATGAGGCGGGGACGCGCCTGATAAAGCGGTTTGCCCTGTCGGAAATACAGGCAAAAGCCATTCTTGACATGCGGCTCCAGCGCCTCACGAGCCTGGAAGTGCGGAAGGTGGTTGAAGAGCTCCAAGAGCTTTTCAAGCTGATCAAAGAGCTGAGGGCCATATTGAAGAGCGAGGCGCGGATATTTGAGCTGGTCAAAAAAGAGCTCTTAGAGGTCAAGCAGAAATACGGCGATCCGCGACGCACCGAAATCATCAAAGGCGGTGAAACCTCGACCGATTTCGACATAGAAGACCTGATCGCGGACGAGGCCATGGTCATCACCATAACCAACGACGGTTTTATCCGGCGGCTGCCGACGGACACCTTTAAAAAGCAGCGGCGCGGCGGCAAGGGGGTGATCGCGATCTCGGCAAAGAGGGAAGATTTTATCAAGATGATGACCATAGCATCGACGCATGACGTTGTCTTTCTCTTTTCCAACAGGGGGAAGATTTTTGCCCTCAAGGCCTATGAAATCCCTCTCGCGTCAAAGACGAGCAGGGGCAAATCATTAAAAGGGATCATCAACCTGTCTTCCGAGGAATATATCACGGCGATCTGTTCCATCGACAGTTTTGAAAGCGAGAAATATCTCTGCATGGTGACCAGATACGGGATTTTGAAAAAGACCGATCTGAACGAATTTCAAAACACCAAAAAAGGCGGCATTATCGCCCTGAATCTTAAAAAGAACGACGAACTGGTGGACGTTAAGGTCGTTGACAAGGGGGATGATATCATCATCGCTTCCCGGGGCGGCCAGCTCTTACGGACGAATCTCATGAAAATGCGCTCCATGGGGCGCACCGCAGCCGGGATAATCGGCATGCGGCTTTCAAAGGACGACATGATCATCGGCATCGATTTAGTGATGAAGGATTCATCCCTCTTCGTCATCACTGAAAAGGGGTACGGCAAGCGGGTGAACTACCAGAACTTCTCCACCAAGGGAAGAGGCGGTAAGGGCATGGCGTATGTCAAGGTTGCCGACAAAAACGGATTCGCCAACGGCGTTAAATCGGTCTTCATTACCGACGAGATCATCATCACCTCAAAGAACGGCATGACGATACGCCTCATGGCGGAGGATGTATCCATCCAGGGGAGAGCCACTGTCGGGGTGAAACTCCTTGACCTGAGCGATGTCGATAAGGTGACCGATTTTGCCGCCATCAGCGAGTAAATTTATCGTTGAACATCTCTTCATTGAGAATGATGTACGTATATCCTTGCTCGGTTAAAAAGAGCTGCCGGTTGTGTGCGAATTTTTCTTCAACGGCGTTTGAGGTGATAATGGTATAAAAATAGGCCTTGTTTTCCCCCTTTTTCGGCCGGAGGATCCTGCCGAGCCGCTGGGCCTCCTCCTGGCGCGATCCGAACGTGCCTGATATCTGAATCGCCACATTGGCATCCGGAAGATCAATGGCAAAGTTCGCCACCTTCGAAACCACGAGAATCTTGATTTGTTCCTCTTTGAATTTTCGGTACAGCTCCTCGCGCTCGGTTGTTGAGGTGGTGCCGGTGATTATGGGTAATTTGAATTGATCGGCGATCCCCTCCAATTGCGCGATGTATTGACCGATGATGAGTATATTGGAATTTTCATGATAGTCAATGATCTTTTTAACGATGCCGATTTTTTCAGGGTTCTCGGAAGCGATCCTGAATTTTTCCCGGTCTTTGGCAAGCGAATACTTCATCCTTAGATCATCCGAAAGTTCGATCCTGATCTCGGTGCAGAGCGCCTTGGCTATCCAGTTTGATTTTTCCAGCGTTTTCCACGGGATATCGTATTTTTTCGGGCCGATCAGGCTGAATACATCTGCCTCCATCCCGTCTTCGCGGATCAGGGTTGCCGTGAGGCCGAGACGGCGCTTGGATTGAATTTCCGAGGTCATCCGGAATACCGGCGCCGGGAGCAGGTGCACCTCGTCATAGATAATGAGCCCCCAGTTTTTGGTATTGAATAGATCGAAATGGAGAAAGGGGCCTTCTTTATCTTTACGATACGTCAGTATGTTGTAGGTCGCTATGGTGATGGGCCGTATTTCTTTTTTTTCTCCGGAGAATTCGCCAATCTGATCCGGCTCAAGATATGTCTTGTCAATGAGTTCGTCCCTCCATTGCCGGAGGGCTATGGTATTGGTCACCAGGATCAGGGTCTCTGTTTGGAGGAGGCTCATGATGGCCGTCCCGACTATGGTTTTTCCCGCTCCGCAGGGTAAAACTATAATCCCGCTGCCTCCCTCCGGGCCGCCTCCCCGGTAAAAGGCATTCACCGAACTTTGCTGATAGTTGCGGATCTGGAAGGGGTGCCCTTTTACGGTGATCGTCCTGAGCTTGATCTCGCAGAAATCGCCTTCCTCGTACCCGGCAAGATCCTCGACGGGAAAGCCTATTTTTATAAGGGCCTGCTTGATATGCCCCCGATAGTTATGTTTTATTTTAAGCCGGTTCTCGTCTATTTTCCGGTCAATGAATTGTTGGATCTTTTTGGTATTGTATATTTCATTGAGGAGGATGGCATCATTTGAAATTAAGATCAGATCCTTCCCTTCCGGCATAAGCTTCAGAAGGCCGTAACGCCGCATCTGTTCCTTGATCGTGGTAAGAACGATTTCGGGTATCTCGTACCGCGAGTACTGCTTGAGTATCCGGTGAATATCATTATACGTTAATCCCGAGGCAGCCGCATTCCAGAGAGAAAGAGGTGAGATTTTATACGTATGTATGTGTTCAGGACTTTTAACCAGTTCGGAGAATTGCGCTACGGAATCGCGGGCGCTTTCGAACTCCGGATTGTCAACTTCCAGCAAAACGGTGTTATCGCTCTGAATGATCGCGGGCTTCGACATGAATTAATCTGATAGCCTTACAAAGAGAAATCAAGAATCTAATTAAAGAATCAGTCTGTGATATAAATTCAGCGCTTTTTGTCAACTAATTATTCATTTTTACCCCACCGCCGAAGGGGGGAGACGTCTCAACATGATTAATACAGCCCGAAATTTAATTCACACCCCCCTTCGGCGGCGCGGGTAAAAATCACTGATTTTATTGGGTTTATCAATAAGTCTAATAAATATTTTTATTGAAAGATTCCGCGGTTGGATGAACAGTAGACTTATTGCAAAATTTCAATTATAATTGCAGTTTTGTAACAAGTCTGGCATTCATTCTGAATTAATTTTTAAATTTTGATAAAATAGGAGAATCCGATGAATAAATTGTTATATGTTTTAATGCTTGCCTTCCTGGTATCCTGTTTGAGCACGGGAGCACGTGAAGATTCAAAAACTCCTCAAACCGGCTGGATTGACGAGGACGCGTACACAGTGACCGCGACAGCAGATAGTGAACAAAAGGCTATAGAAGAGGCGAAATATCAGATACTTAAAGATATCGTGGCTGTCCGGATAAAAAACAACAGCGGATATACTGATATTGTGAAAATACAGGGTGAGTTTGATCCGCTCTTCAAAGAGGGGAAGGTAATCAGCAAGACAGACATCCCCAATGGAATCCGGATCTATTTCCAAATCCGGGATAAAGGTTTGAGGAATAAATTTCAAAGAAGATAAATGGATATAACAATCGCCTTATTGTTTAATTACAACCCTGTTGGAAACGACGTCCAATTTTCCATCGCAGAAATATTTAATGGCCTCGGATAGAACGCGGAATTCTTCCTTTAAAATTCGCGCAGATAATGACTGTATCGTATCTGTTTCAAAAACCGGCACCGGCGATTGCATGATTATTGGACCCGTATCAACACCGTCATCAACAAAATGGGCTGTGCAGCCGGTTATTTTGACCCCGTAATCCAGCGCCTGCTGCTGGCTCTGCATTCCGGGAAAAGATGGAAGAAGGGAAGGATGTATGTTGATTATCCTGTTTCTATATCGTTCAACAAATACGGGAGAAAGCAATCTTAAATAGCCGGCTGCAATGATTAAATTGGTCTTGCACCCCTCCAGTACGTTTATTATTCGTTTATCAAATTCCTCCCGGTTCGGATATTCCCCCGGATCCACAAAGAATGACCCTATTGCATAGCTCTTCGCCCGCTCCAATACCCCGGCTTTATTGTTGTCGGTTATAACGACGCCGAGTTTTGCTTTTATGTCACCGGTTTTAATTCTTTGAGCCACAGCGGAAAAAATCAAACCTTTGCCGGAAACCAGAAAGGATATAATGTTTGTGCCCATAGAGCGATTCAGCGTATTCTCATTGATTCAAGACGGTCACCGGTCATTGATGCTCCGGGATGTATCGTATTGACGAATTTTCCTTTCTGAAATACCGATATAGCGCCCGGATCAGAATGCCGTTTTCCGTATCTGCTTATCATTGATCCGGCGATCTCAATCTCCCCGTCAGCCAACGTTCCCTTGATGAAAATCGAAGGCGCTTTAAATCCCGGCATAAAAAAATAATCGGCAGTATGCATATATTTTTCCAGCTCGCTGTTTTCAATTTCGTTTCTTGCGACAATTAACTTTGCTGCTTCACTGATTCGGAAATGGCGGCCTATGGTAAGCAGATAAAAATCAGTCGTGTCAATTTCCCGGTGGTGCTCAATCAGATCAAATACCCTTCCGGAGATGAAGGTATCGGTAAAAAGACATCCGCCTGATGGAGATGCATATTCGGTAATAATATATCTTTGGGCCAGGTTAAGCTGCGCTTTTCTTGACCTGCCGTTTAATGCGAGGAGCATATCCCTGTTCACAATATTCGCCTGTTCGGGGATCGTCGGTTTCAACAACTTTGCAGAAAGCGGCCTGAGCAGATATCCCTGCAGACCGGATGCCTTTTCGATATGGTTCATTGTATGTTTCATCTGAGACATGGGCCTCTGGCCGACAACCTCGCCGGTTGCCACGAAATCCGCTTTCAATTCCCTCATCAATTCAGCGGCCTTGGCGATAAAATATATGTGGCAGTCGATGCAGGGATTTGCCTGCTTGCCGTATCCATGGGCCGGATTGCGGATGATGTCGAGGTACTCTTTGCCGCAGCGATGGAAGCGGAGGCTCAGATTAATCCCGGCCGCTATCTTCGCCGGCTTGAGCTTCGTCGGATCGGCATCAGGAGCGACAAACGGCAGCAGGCAGTGAAAACCGATCACATCGATATCCTGTTCCATAAGGAGCCGGGCAGCCAGCATGCTGTCGAGCCCCCCGGAAAAGAGCACTATGCCGGTTCCTCTTTTTAATGATTCTTTACGATGCATCGTTAACTTATCCGGAGAAATACTTTAAAATGCTGACGCCGGTACGCTGGATTTAGATTGTCGGGGAGGCGTCGAAGTTGATGAGCATACCTTTTGCGTTATAGCCAAAAATATGGCCTTTTTTTTCTTCCTTGGATCCATACATGGCATAATCTGCGTAATTTATTAATTCGAGATAGCTGGCGGCATTATTGGGATGAGGATAGGTGGCGATTCCGATAGACATGGACACAGATGTAAGGTTATGCGCCACCTGTTCAGATCCGACGATATCCGCTATATTAATTGTTTTCAGCATTTCTCTGATTCTGCGCGCCACGACAAGCACGCTCTTATGTTCGGTTTCAGGCAGAAAAAGGCAGAATTCGTCCCCGCCGAACCGGGCGGCCAGATCGTACGGCCGTATTATATATTTATACGACTGCTCCTCGTCGATCGGTTTATATATGCTTTCATCAATAAAGGAGCCGGATATTTTTTTTAAAACCATATCGCCGACCAGGTGGCTGTACGTATCATTGATCTCCTTGAAATTATCTCCGTCAAGATAAATCAACGAAAGGGTGGATAGCGGCATCTCGCTCAAGGATGAATTCAGCTGATGTTCTCCCCTCTCGTTTTTCCTGATCGCTCTTTCGAACTCTGATTTCAACCGCTCCTCAAAGGTCTTCCTGTTCAGCAATCCGGTAAGACCGTCGAATCCGGACATCTGAAATCGCGTGGCGTTCTTTACAATCGATGAGAGGGATTTAGGGCGGAGCGGTTTGGGCAGAAAATAGTAAGCGCCTTTGTCCAGCACGATGTCGGACAACTCGACTTCATTATAGCCGGTAATTGCAATGATCGGTGTTGCAATATTATATTCGGCTTTCAGTACATCAAGGGCGAGCAAGCCGTTCTGCGGATCTGAAGATTCGCCCTCGTCATACGGTATTGACAAATCCAGAAGTATGGTATCCCAGTACGTCTTCTTGGCTAAATCGAATAATTTTTTTACGGTACCGGCTGTTTCAATGAAATACTGTTTATCAGATGCTTGCAAAATTTTAGATATCGTTCTCAATATCAATTCGTCATCGTCGACAATCAATATGTTTATGTCTCTTTTGGTTTCGACAATATTATTTTTATTAAAGATAATCATTATAAATAGCGGTTTTATTTTACGACATTTATTGCATATAGTCTATGAGAAAAGCGGCATTTTATAAGGGAACTTCTATAAAATTACTTTTTAGGATGTTCCCATGGTCGCAATTTTGACATCCATGTCAACTGCGACATGCGGGACATCCTGTCCCTTTGGGCACTTTTAATGTTTGCATTTTCAATAGAAAAATTAGATTTTTTTATTGTTTTTATAATGAAAAATCTAATTTTTTGAGGCGCCCATAATTATATTATACTATATGACAGGCAAGTCAAGAAATTATTGTTGATAATCTTTTTGAACCAAAGCAGCAGATGAATTATCGGAAACTCATTATATTACCCATCTACAATCAGGAGCGATTCATCAGGAAATCCGTTTCTTCACTGAAGGATATCGGTAATGATATACTCTTAGTCGATGACGGCTCAACCGACAGCACCTTTAACGTCATTAAAGATCTATCATGGATGAAATATATCAAGCATGAGCAGAATCTGGGCAGCGGGGCGTCCTTTATCACCGCATATGAATATGCCCGCGATCTTGATTATGAGATAATGATCACTCTTGATCACCGCAATGTCCGCTATGAAGAAGAGATTTCGCAGCTTATGGATAATATAACCTACGGCTATGATATCGTGAATAGCAGCAGGATCCTGGAAAATTTTGATTACCAGGACATATCGCCCAGCTATATTGAAACAACAGAAGATTTGTCTGTTTCCATTAAGGATATCACGGGGTTTGACCTTACGGATCCGCTGTCCGGCATCAAAGCGATTCGCACGGAATCGTTACGGAACATGGAGCTGACAGAATTCAATCATGGTCTTTTTCTGCAACTGTGGATACAGGCTCATTATTTTGGACTTTCCCTCATCGAAATCCCGGCCCGGTCGGGCTATGGATTTGGCGAAGAATTGACCGTGTATCCTGATCCGCTCGGTTTGTTTATGTCAATCATTGAGGCAGAAAAATATCTTTACAACCGGAAAGGGGTCGATAACTAAAATACCGGAAAAAGAATTGACTTTTTATTGATCCTCCCCAAGCAGGAGGGGGAGAATTATGTTACAATTAGGCTGTCGATTTGAAAAAACCGACAGCCTGAATATTTTGTCGCAAAGGAGACGGTTGTGATTATAGAACTAATACTACTTTTTATAACGTATCTGGCGGTATTGATACTGGGCACCTATTATATTAATTTGTATATTTCCCAGGATCATTTTACTAAAGAGGAGCTGAAAAACATATTTCCGTATCTCGCGAATCTCTGGAGCAGCGTCACGAATAATAATTCAATACCGCTGCTGCTGGGGATTATAGTCATTTTTTCTTTTTTGGGAGTTCTCGTTACCATGCTGTCCGATCACTGGTTTTTAAATTCATCAATCATATTTACTATCATGTATCTGACATTTCCTCTGGCAAGGAAAAGCTTTGATAAAGCCAAGGTTACCACCGGCGGCGGTTTCGCGGATACCGCCATTGATTTATTCTTGAAATATTATAATTTCATTCTTATCGGTTATGGCACGGGAACAGGGACCGCGCTCATGTATAACTGGGGAGTATATAAATCGGTTCCCTTTCTTTGGTTCTTAATTAATTTTATCGTCATTTCAATTCTTCTCGGCATGATTGTAAAAAATACCGCTAATTCATGAAATCCCCTGCAGGGGATTCGTGCTTTTGAATTTGAATCGATAAAATTTAATTTTGTGTTGACTTTATACCGGTTCAGATTATTGTTTCGCTTACTGTGCAATTAAGTTGTATGCATCTCAGAAAAAAATTGTAATTATTTAATATGCATATTTGTATAACATGTTGAATAGTTACAAAAAATTCGAGTAATCAGTCAAAAGGAGGAATGTAAATGAGAAAGATCATGATGCTTGCTTTAATATTATCGGCAGGTGCCCTTATTGCACTCACATCATGCGGAGGCCCGAAGATCGGCGGAACCGTAGAAGGTGAGACCTTTACCACTGAGGGATGGGTAGATGATGATACCTTTAGATTAGCAGCCGCCGGGATTGCAAAGAAGGACCTGACAAACATAATTCAAAGAAAAGAAAGTTCAAAGAGAGCCGCCATCCTAAATGCCCAATATCAGGTAATTGAGAAGTTTAAGGGTTCAAAGATTGAGGGAGCATCGGGAATGGAAAATTTTGAGATGACCGGCATTGCGGTTGCCCAAGAGCTCAAAGCCGTAGCAAAGGGAGGCTCCGTTAAAAAAGTCACCTGGGATGATGAGCAGAACTGCGAGGTTATTTATGAGGTACGGGCCAAGGGTCTTAAGAAAAAGGTAGCTGCTGCTGAGTGGAAAGACTGATAACTGAGATACCTCATAGGTACAAATAGACGAAAGGCCGTGACTGAAGTCCCGGCCTTTTTAGTAGATATAGTTATTATTTCTAGTCCTGGCAGCGTCCTACTCTCCCACACAGTCACCCGTGCAGTACCATCGGCGATAAGAGGCTTAACTTCTGTGTTCGGAATGGGAACAGGTGTTTCCCCCTTTCTATAACCACCAGGACTTACCATGTGAAATTTAATATTAAATTTGTCAATACAATTCTGCGTTAATTTTTCAAAAAATATATTTTTCGCATATACCCGGAGGTGCCCTAAAAGTCATATAATACTCTCGCAAAGCCGCAAAGACGCGAAGAATTATTTATTTTTTTAATGAACTATATCAAAAAAGATAATAAAATATCTTCTTTGCGACTCTGCGAGAGCCTCTTTTTGGACAACCCCGCCCGGGGCATTAATTCTTTCTAAAATCAAAAAGATAATCTATTGCGGAATCTGTATCGCCCTTCAGCAAATGGCACAGACTAAGGGAGATGAGATTATTTGGATTTTCGTTGATCTTTGTATTTAATGATTTAATCTTGTCGTCAATGGAGCCGTACTTATCGGTATATATTTCGACGGGGATTGATTTAATAAATTCATCGAAATATTTATATTTGTCGGCCCGGTGCTTGATTGCTTTTATCTCTGAAGCAGATTCATCGATTGCGCCGATCTTCCACAATATATCCGATTTCAACTCCCTGAATTTAATATCGTCCGGGTCCGCCAGTAAAAGCCTGTTCAGAAGCTCTAATGAGTGTTTGAGCCGGTTGGTATAATAATAAATCAGCGCAAGCGCTGTCAGAGCCGATCGGCTGTCGGGATGCAATTCAAGGATATCCGAAAAATATTTTTCCGCCATCCCGAGTTTGTCTGTCTTACAATAACAGAGTCCGGTAACCAGTTTTGACAGAACGAAGGATTTATTCATGGCATGTGACTTTTCCAGGTTTATGACCGCTTCTGCATACCTGCCTGTTCTATAGAATAGGCAACCGACATTAAAAAATGTGATGTAATCGTTCCCGAGTGACAGAGCGGTTTTATAATACTTCAATGCCTCCGGGACTTTGTTCATCCGGGAGCAGAGCGATCCGAGATTGATGTAAGCATTCCGAAACCGGGGATTTTCGTTCAAAATTGACACGTATTCCTTAAAAGCATTTTCGTAATCGCGGTTTTTTTCCAGCCGGACAGCCCTCTTGAATCTATCGGGTATTGAGATATTCGACATGGCGGATCCATCCATTTCATGGTGATATATTCTAAATTATCGGGATGCCATAGAATAAGCAATAATTATTTCCGGGATTAGTAATGATATCACGTATCTGCTTATAAAGTAAGGAGGCAAATGGTTACATCGTTTATGTAGAACCCACAATCCCCCGCTACCCATTACCCGCATCTTTCAATCGAGCCTCTCGGCCCCCTAAATCCCGAGGCTGTGTGAAAAATCACGAGAGGGGCATGAGAGAATGATATGATTAACTTGACAAAGATCGGTTGATCGTCATTACTGATATTTGTTCAATGCCATGATAGAGGTTAAAATACATATGGCAGCAGGAGCACGGATCCCCGAATATCAGAGCGGGGGAGCCTCCGGAGCGGATATCTGCGCGCTGCTCGACGAAGCCGTTACCCTTAAACCGGGCGACACAGCCCTGATCCCCACCGGAATCTCGATCGAGATTCCGGAAGGATACGAGGCGCAGATCAGGCCGCGGAGCGGGCTTGCCGTAAATCATGGCATAACCCTGCTCAACACGCCGGGGACGATTGATTCGGATTACCGCGGCGAGATCAAGGTGATAGTCACCAACCTCGGGAAAAAGGATTTTACCATCACCAGCGGAATGCGGATCGCACAGATGGTATTCAGCAGAAGTTACCGCGGTCGTTTCATAGTAACCGATGAATTGGCCGAAACCAAGAGAAACAACGGAGGGTTCGGCCATACGGGGACGTAAATATATTCTTTTCGGAAATGCGAGTCTTAATGGCGGAATATACAATTTATTCATGGAAAATGACAAGGCTATAAAGATAATCCCTCTGGGCGGTCTGGGCGCGATAGGTAAAAATATAACGCTCTTTGAATTCAAGGATGATATCCTCATTGTGGATTGCGGGATCATGTTCCCGACTGATGAGATGCCCGGGATCGATTATATCATACCTGATTTTACCTACATCAGAAAAAATAAGGCGAAGGTGAAGGCTATCCTCGTTACCCACGGACACGAAGATCATATAGGCGCCGTCCCCTACCTGCTTCGTGAGATCAACGCGCCCATCTACGCGACGAAGTTGTCCATCGGCCTCATCCAGAGCAGACTCGAGGAGCTTCCGCCGAAAAAGAAACCCCAGTTCGTCGAGATTAAGCCGCGGGATCGAAGGCAGATCGGGAGTTTCTCAGTTGAATTCATCAAAGTCAACCATTCGATAATCGGCGGGATCGGGCTCGCGCTTCAGACGGAGGTGGGCACGATTATCCACACCGGAGACTTTAAGATTGACTTCTCCCCGGTTGACGGCGATGTGACCGATATTTTCCGGTTCGCCGATTACGGCGAAAAGGGCGTTTTGCTTCTCATGTCGGACAGCACCAATGCGGAGCGAAGCGGCTTCACTCAATCCGAATCGGTGTTGATCGACAAGCTGGCGGATATATTCTCCTCCTCCAGGGGGAGGATCATCGTCGCCACCTTCGCGTCAAATATCCACCGGGTACAGCAGGTGATGGAAGTGGCCCAGCGCTTTAACCGGAAGATAGCCATATCAGGGCACACTATGCTGAAGAACGTGGAGATCGCCAATTCCCTGGGCTACCTGAATTATCGCGATGATCTCCTCGTCGATTTATCCAAGTCGAATACGCTTCCGAACAAGAAGCTGGTCATCATCGGCACCGGCAGCCAGGGAGAGCCGATGTCGGCGTTGTACCGGATGGCCTACGGCACCCACCGGCACATTACCGCGGAAAAGGGCGATACCGTCGTCATCACCGCTTCGGTGATTCCGGGAAACGAGCGTATGGTCACGAATGTGGTCAATTCGCTCATGAAGCTCGGCGCCGAGGTGTATTATGATCAGGATGAGGGGATCCATGTGTCGGGGCACGGCTCGGCAAAGGAATTGAAGCTCATGCTGGCCGTTACGAAGCCGAGGTTTTTCATGCCGATTCACGGAGAATACCGCCATCTCAAAGCGCATGCGGGCATTGCCGAGTCTCTCAATATCAAGCCATCGCGGATCCTGATCGCGGAAAACGGCGATGTCCTGGAATTGACCTCTAAAAGCTTTAGAAAGATCGATTCCATCGACATCTCCCAGATTTATGTGGACGGCCAGGATATCGGGGACATTGAGAGCGGCGTGATAAAAGACCGGCACGTGATGTCGTCGGACGGGATCATTGTTATCGTTATCGTGATTTCAGAAGGGATGCTCGCGCGCCAGCCCGATATTTTTTCCCGCGGTTTTGTGGGCAATAAAGAGGATACCATAGTGGAGCTGATCCGCAAGGATGTGCATGAGCGGGTGAACAGGCTGCTGGTGGAAAAAAAATTAAATGACGACATCGTATCGAGCTTAAAAAAGGGATTGAGGAACTTCATATTTAAGCTTACCCGGCGGAATCCCCTTATTATCGTCGAAATCCTCAAGGTATAGAAGCGATGAACAATCCACGCGTGCGGGTTCATTTTATTGATAATTGACGGCGCTGTTTCGATCTTCACTAACAAAATAGCGATAAAACGCCGAAAATCAGACCAGGGAGGCAAGCACCGTGTGGAAGAGACGCTATCAGGAATTTTTCGGCCTCGCATTAATTTGCCTGTCCACATTGTTCCTCGTTTCGGTAATCAGTTATCACTCCGGTGATTATTTTTCCCTGGCAAACAATGCACAGGTGAACAATGCAGCCGGACCCCTCGGCGCTTGGATCAGCCATATACTGCGCTTGCTGTTCGGCAGGGCGTCCTATATTGTCATAGCAGTCCTGGTGTGTGCCGGAATTTTTCTTTTCAGGCACCGCTGGATGCGGAGGCCCACGGAAAAGGCGATTCTCTTATTGTTACTGGCGGCAAGCGGATCTTCCCTTATGTCCCTGTTCGTCAGGGACCTGCCCCAGATGTCGGGAGGGGAGGCCGGATTATATATCACCGCAACATGCAAAGCCCTGTTCGGGGAAACCGCTTCATATATACTATTGTCCGGTATTGCATTGTCGAGCTGTATCCTTTTGCTCTTGATGCTTCTTTATGCGGATCATAAGCGGGTTCAGACAACTGCCGGATTTTCAGGACGATTACTTTATCCGTGGATTATCAAGAAAAAGATCATCGTGTATGAGACGGAAAAATACGATCTGCCGGTTGATTTGTTCCGATTCCCCGAGCTGTCTGATCCGCCCCAACAAGACAACAGAGCTCTTGTCTATGACGGGGCCGGATCCCCCTACCCGGCCCTTCCGCTGAAGGCGGACGGCGCGGATTTTATGGCCGCAGATTCAGATCTCGTGCTGCGTGATTGCGAGTATTTTATTGACAAGAGACCTGCGCCGGTCACCGATGAAGATAGAACAGACGGATATAAGGACGATGAAGCGGAACAGGATTATTCCGCGGTCAATCCGGATACCGCCGACGCCGGTGGCGGTGAGGGAATTGATGAATCCGCGATTGATCAGGACCTGACGGAGATGCCGGATCAGGCGGCTGGTTCGGCGCACCGGGATGATTTTGAAGAAAGGGTTTTTGAAAAGATAACCATACCGGAGGAATATTCTATCCCCACCTCTTTGCTCATATCTACAAAGCCGTATGATTCGGAAAGCTGGAAAAGCGAGATACGCCGGAATTCAGCGCTCTTGAAGAAAACCCTCGCCGAATTCGGAATTGAGGCGGAGGTGATGAACGTAAACCGGGGGCCGGTCATTACGCTCTATGAGATGCAGATCGCCCCGGGAATAAAGGTCAACCGCGTCGTGAGCCTCGCGGACGACATCGCCATGGCCCTTGCCGCCCACCGCGTCAGGATAGTGGCGCCGATCCCGGGGAAATCGGCCATCGGGGTGGAGATACCGAACCACTTCCGCGAGACCGTGACCCTGGGAGATATCGTGAAATCCAAGGAGTTCCGGAGTTTTAAGGGCAGCCTGGCGGTGGCCCTGGGCAAGGATATTCTGGGCAGTCCGGTCATGCTTGACCTGAAACGCCTCCCGCATCTCCTGATTGCCGGCGCGACCGGAGCCGGAAAATCAGTGTGCGTCAACTCCATCATAATGAGCCTCCTCTACAATTATGATCCGAATTGCGTCAGATTTATCATGATGGATCCGAAGATAGTGGAGCTTCAGCTCTACAACGGGCTCCCCCATCTTCTCACGCCGGTTATCATCGACCCGCAGATGGCCTCGATGGTGCTTAAGTGGACGCTGCACGAGATGGAGCGGCGGTATTATCTCCTCTCCGAGTTGAATACCCGGGACATAGAGCGGTATAATGAAAAGATTGAGCGGTCCGACAGCGCCTTCGAGAAGCTTCCGTATATCGTGGTGGTTATCGATGAGATGGCCGATCTCATGATGACCTCAAAGGACGTCGAGGGATATATCACCCGGATCGCCCAGAAGGCGCGGGCCGTCGGCATTCATCTGGTGGTGGCCACGCAGCGGCCGTCGGTCGATATCATCACCGGCATCATCAAAGCGAATTTCCCCGCGCGCATAGCCTTTCAGGTTGCGCAGAAGACCGATTCCCGCACCATCATCGACCAGAACGGTGCGGAGAAGCTCCTGGGTCGGGGGGACATGCTCTACCAGTCGCCGATCAGCAGTTTCCCGATCAGGGTACAGGGCGGGTTCATATCCGAAGAGGAGATCGAGAAGGTCGTCGCTCATCTGTGCACATTGGGGAGGCCGTCGTATATCGACGTTGAACAGACCCTGTACGAAGAAGAGGAATCCGAGGACTCAAGCGACGCAACCGACGAACTTTTCCAGGAGGCGATGAAGATAGTTGAGGAGACCAAAAAGGCATCAGCGTCGTATCTCCAGCGCCGTCTCAGCATCGGGTACAACAGGGCTGCGCGGATCATTGAGCAGATGGAAGAGATGGGATATATCGGCCCCCAGATCGGAAGCAAACCGCGGGAGATTTTTATTTAGAGCGCATACGAAAAGCCGTCTAAATCCTACTTAACTGCATATACCTCAATAGTGTCTGAAAAAGCTGTTAATCGTGAAAATATCCTGTAAACCGGGGAAAAAGGCTTAAAAAAAACAGATCCGGAGGAGATTATTCGTTCAGGATGGATGCCAGCCGGTTTAACGTGTATTTTTCTGAATCCCTTCTTCTTAAATATCGCTTTAACAAAGCGGGGTGAAAAGTCTATTCTGTGGTCCGGCGGATGCGTTTCAATCCACGCGTTCCGTTTGAATTTAAACATCGGGCCGAACAGGGACGGCCCGGAAAATGCGAATATCCCGCCGTTGTTAAGAACAGAATATATTTTATCAATAACAGGGGCCGGATCCGCGCAATGTTCCAGGAAGAACCAGGCAGTGATTATATCATACCTGTTCTCAATAATCAAATCCTCAAATGAAGACCGGCTAACCGGTATATGGAATGTATCAGCGCAGTAGCCCGCCGCATATTCGGATATCTCGATTCCGTGAACGCGCTCGATCCCCCTGTCCCGCGCACATTTAAGGAAAAAGCCCGCCGCTGATCCGATGTCGAGCAGACTAAGCCCGGAGGGTTTCTTTTTTAATTGAATGAATTGTAGTATGGTTGCTATTCTTTTTTTCGATACGCTGTAGATGGCATCGTAATCTTCGATATAGCTTTTGCCGTACTGATGCCGGTATTCATCCAGAAAATAGCTTTCGTTATACCGCTTCGGCCTGAATTTCGAATTAAATGCTATTCCGCATGAATTACACGTGTGAATATGATCGCCGATTGGTATGGTCCGGTCCGAGAAACACACCGGGCACTGTGCACTGGTCATAGCCATGCTGCCGGATTTTAAAAATTTTCTTTTTTTCTCTTTTTTGCAGGCTCGACGACTACATTCATCCCCTTCACCTTTGTATTGTCGAATGAGTGGAGGACCATTTCCGCGAACTGCTCCGGTATTTCAAAAAAGGAATAGGTTGAGTGAATGTCGATTTTTCCGATTGATTTTCCGTCGACGCCTGATTTTTTTACGATTTCACGTATAAGGTCGCCGGTGCTGAGATTATGATTCTTGCCGATGTTGATAAAGAGCCTCGCCCTGCCATTTTTAATGTCCTCAAATACGATTTTCCCCGGCTCCGTCTTTTGGTACAGCTTTTCGGCCGGAAGCTCAAGCATTGAGATGTCTCCCAGATATTCTTTTAAAACCGCGGCCGCGATTCTTTTCGGGCCGTTGAACAGCGGAAGCTCTTTTTTTAATCTTTTCACCAGCAGTTCATATTCATCAAGATCCTCGGTATAGGCTACTTCCAGAATTCTCTTCAGCTTTTTTAAATGATCCATAACTCTCCTCTCATTACTTCATTTCATTATTTTACAGAACTGCCGTCCCCCCCCCGGTCTTTTGTGCAGCGTACAGGTTACAATCATCGTTAAAAATATCAAGTAATTTTCCCCGGCACGCTGTTATACTTTGCAGCGATAACCCACGTTCCGTACGGTCTCAATGATGGTATTAAATTCATCACCGAGCTTGCCCCGCAGCCTCCTGATATGGACATCAACCGTCCGCGTGCCGCCGATGTATTCCATCCCCCATATTTTGCTGAGCAGGTCTTTGCGGGAAAAAACCTCCCCCCGGTTTTGGAGCAGAAGCCGCAGCAGCTCGAATTCCTTATAGGTCATATCGAGCTGTTCATTGTCAAGATAGACGCTGTATTCCTTGAAATTAATTTTAAGTCGTCCGATTGTGATGCTGTCTTCGCTGATTCCCTTCCTCCATAATAAGCCGCTTATTCTCGATGAAAGCTCGCCTTTCCGGAAGGGATAGAGTATAAAGTCATCAAAAAACCAGTCCACCTTTAACTGGAACATGTTCTGTTCGGCGATTATTAATAAAACAGGTTTTTCGTGAATCTTTTTCCGTATTTTTGACAAAAGAAACTGGATTCCATCGGCCGATCCGAATATGTTGTAATCGATGAGGAGGATCGGGAAATCCTCCCGCTTGATTGAGTCGATTGATTTAAAGACGATTACTGCGCCGATCGGAAAATGTTCTTCGCATTTTTCCAGGGTTTCCTGACTGTCCGATAATAGAGCGATCTGATTCTTCATGTTTTTTGACTACATCGTATAATCCTTGTTAAAATTTTCAACAGTTTTATGCCTAAATTATGATTGAATTAAATACCGTCTCCGGCGATCAAGGGGAAAAATGAAGATATTATATTTGAATTACGAATTTCCGCCCTTGGGCGGCGGAGCCAGCCCGGTGAGCTATGAAATCGCGAAGGGATATGTCAAGAGAGGCCATGAGGTCGATGTCGTGACCATGTCATACCGGGATTTACCTGAATTTGAACGCGTTGACGGAATCAATATATACCGGGTTAAATCCCTGAGGTCGAAAAAGGAGATATGTCATCCTTGGGAGCAGTTGACCTATATAATTTCAGCGAAAAAATTTCTATCAGATCGGCTGAAGCAGGTGGCGTACGCGGTCATCCATGCCCATTTTATCATTCCTACCGGCGCGATAGCCCTCTGGCTGAAAAAGAGGTTCAATATCCCCTACGTCATAACCGCTCACGGGAGCGACGTATTGGGCTATAACAAGAGATTTGCGCTGCTCTATCCTTTTTTAAAGCGCCCGTGGGAGAATATAATCAAGAACGCCAAATGCGTGACCGCTCCCTCTGATTTTCTGATCCGGAAAATACGGGAAATTACCGATCAGGGCACGTTTGAAACCATTGCCAACGGCCTGGATCTGACAACATTCCAGCCGATGAAGAAGGAGGACAAGATCCTTGTTGTTGCGCGGCTCTTCCCCAATAAGGGGGTGCAGGATATTCTTGATGCGCTCAAGGGCATGAATCTTGGAAAATGGAGCGTGGATATCGTCGGGGACGGCCCTCACCGGGACGTATTAGAGAGTATGGCTCGGGAATACGGACTTGCCGGCAAGGTCAGATTCCGCGGATGGATGGACAACGCCAGCAATGAGATGAAAGAGCTTTATGGTAAGGCGCATATTTTTATTTCAGCCAGCTATTTTGAAAGTTTTGGTTTGACGGTGCTTGAGGCCGTCAGCGCGGGATGCTATCCGCTCATTTCCGATATCGACGGCCACCGGTTTATTATAGATGACGATAGATACTTCTTTCGAAAAAAGAACATTGAAGACTTGCGGGAAAAACTGAAAACGCTTATAACAAAAGGAACGGACGGTTTCAGCGTGAATATTGAACGGTTCGACTGGGACAATGTCATGCACAACTATATTTCCCTGTTAGAGAGCTGAAATGACCTTGATCGTAACCATAGATACCGAGCCGGATTGCGATACTTCATGGAGGCGCTCCTCTCCCCTCTCCTTTACCTCCGTGCTTCAGGGGATTCCGCATATCCTGCGCCCTATCTGGGACCGCTACGATATCAAGCCGATATATTTTGTCTCGCCGGAGGTTGTCCGGGACAACGAATGCTGCCGGATATTGAAGGCCGAGACGAACAAGGGGGCGATCATCGGCGCCCATCTGCATTCCGAATATATAGAGCCGCACGCCGCGATTTACGATCCCGCGGGCACGGTTTCAGCCGAGTTCCCCTGTTATGCGCACGACGCGGATGTCGAATTCGCCAAGATCAAGAACCTCACGGCACTTATTGAGGATAGGCTCGATTACCATCCGGTATGGTACCGCGCGGCGCGCTACGGCGCTGATCTTGATACGATCCGGATATTGGCTAAAATAGGATATTTATACGACAGCTCGGTGACTCCGGGCATAGATTGGTCCGGAATAGGAGGGCCTGATCACCGCAGGGCGCCGGTGCAGCCGTACTGGATAAGCAAAGAGGATATCCATACGGCATCTGAGAAGAGCATGAGCATCGGCGTGAAGGAGTATCCGATTACCATTGCGGGCAAACGCTTCGGTCCGCTCGGCGGATTATTTCCTGATCATTGGCTTTTTTACCGATGGCTGAGGCCCACGCACATGACCGTTTTTGAACAGAAGAAAATAATAGATACCATCGCCGGCGCATACCCGGATCCGGTTTTGGTCATGCTGTTCCACTCCATGGAGATCATGATAAATAAAACTCCCTTTGTGCGGAACAGGATTATGCAAAAAAGATTTATAAAAAATCTTGAATCGATGATTTCATATATAGTAAGCGAGCGCTCGGAACTTTAACGCGGCCCGGTCATGAATATTACATCCATGTTAAATATGCCGAAATTAATTAATATTAATGCTGACAACTTTTGATTATTAATTAAATAGTGCGACAGTATATTGCATATAATGAATTTGAAATATAATTTATAAAATTTAATTCAGGGGGCTAAACATATGAAAACTCCAAAAGAAGTGCTGGACCTGATTAAAAAGGAGAGTGTGGAGATTGTAGATCTCAGGTTCATGGACTTCCCCGGCATATGGCAGCACTTTACTGTTCCTATAGCCGAGATTGATGAAGGCGCATTTGAGAACGGCCTCGGATTTGACGGATCGAGCATACGCGGCTGGCAGGCGATCAATGAGTCTGACATGCTGGTTAAGCCTGATCCTGCGACTGCGTTCATTGATCCGCTGCTTGAGCATAAGACGCTTGCCATGATCTGCAATATCTGCGATCCGGTCACCGGCGAGGATTACACCCGCGATCCGCGGAACATCGCCCGGAAGGCGGAGAGGTATTTAAAAAGCAGCGGCATCGCCGATGTCGCCTATTTCGGACCTGAGGCTGAATTCTTCATCTTCGACGATATCCGGTTCGATCAGAACGAGCATGAAGGATATTATTTCATCGATTCCGTAGAAGGCAGATGGAACAGCGGCCGCGTTGAGAATCCGAATCTGGGGTATAAGCCGCGCTATAAGGAAGGGTACTTTCCGGTTCCGCCGACCGACAGCCAGCAGGACCTACGCAGCGAAATGGTACTCACCCTCATTAAACTGGGTATTCCTATCGAAGCGCAACACCATGAGGTCGCCACTGCGGGCCAGGCGGAAATCGACATGCGGTTCGCGCCGCTTGTTGAGATGGCGGACAACCTGCTCAAGTATAAATATATAATTAAGAACGTCGCCAAAAAGCACAACAAGACGGTCACCTTCATGCCAAAGCCGCTCTTTAACGATAACGGAAGCGGCATGCACGTTCATATATCCCTGTGGAAGGGCGGGAAGAATCTCTTCTTCGGCAACGGCTATGCAGGGTTTTCGGAAATGGGTCTGTTTGCCATCGGTGGCATACTGAAACATGCGCCTGCTCTGCTCGCGCTGACCAGCCCGACAACCAACAGCTACAAGCGCCTGGTGCCTGGTTTTGAGGCGCCGGTCAATCTTGCGTATTCCAGAAGGAACCGGAGCGCGGCGGTGCGGATACCAATGTACTCAAAATCGGAAAAAGCGAAGCGGTTCGAGTTCCGCTGCCCTGACCCGGCCTGTAATCCCTATCTGGCTTTTTCCGCGATGCTCATGGCCGTCATTGACGGGATTCAGAACAAGATCGATCCGGGCCAGCCGCTGGATAAGGACATCTACGACCTGCCTCCGGAGGAGCTCGCCAAGGTGCCCCATACCCCCGGTTCTCTGCGCGAGGCGCTGAATGCCCTTGAGAAGGATAATGACTTCCTCCTCAAGGGGGACGTATTCACGTCAGACGTGATTGAAACCTGGATCAACTATAAAATGGATAATGAGGTGAAAGCGCTTGAATTGAGGCCGCATCCGTGGGAATTTGCGCTTTACTATGATATCTGAGAAAGACAGAACTCAATCCAAAACAAAAAGGGGCTTAAAAGCCCCTTTTTGTTTTATGAGCCTCGCAGTACCGGTGTCATCGATTATTAAGGGGCATTTTAAACCGAACTTCCTCCAAAGCAGAGATCATGCCGCCGTGATCGATAATCAATGTATGTATGAATTTAATAGCGGATTGATAAAAAATTTGATGGATTTGTACATTCAACTCATGCAAAATAGATGTGCCTGCATAGTTTTTTTAATTTTTGGCAAGCGCAAATTTTGAGTAACAAACATTTTATCGCTTGTATTACACTTTTTATTGTTTCATATACTCCTGTGGTCACCGCAGATTCCTGGAAGACTAAAACTACTTTGATCTTGGAGTTATTCCATGGCTGAAATATCCTGGCATGTCGATACGATTGATAATGTCATTACTAAACTCGATGTCGATCCCCGTACCGGCTTATCATCAAAACAGGCCCAGCAACGCCTGTTAAAGTACGGCTTGAACGAATTAGAGCGCGAGAAGAAGACCCCAGCCTGGGTTATGTTTCTGGGCCAATTCAAGAATATATTGATTATAATCCTCATTGCGGCAATTATTCTCTCCGCCCTGGTGGGCGAAACAGTAGACGCGGCAATCATCGCTGTGATCGTCATTTTCTGCGCCGTGTTGGGGTTTATCCAGGAGTTCCGGGCAGAGCGAGCTCTGGATGCTTTGAAAAAAATGCTCTCGCCGACCGTCACGGTGATGCGCGATGGCAGAGAAGAAGAACTCCCATCAAAAAATCTGGTTCCCGGTGATGTTATACTTCTTGAGGCCGGCGATAGAATTCCTGCCGATGCCCGGGTCATAGAGACTCATTCCCTGCGTTGCGACCAGGCCGCGCTCACCGGTGAATCTGTGCCGGTCAGTAAAACCACTGAACCTCAACCGATGGAAACGAGAAGCAGCGACAGCAAGAATATGGTTTTTGCCGGTACCACGGTGACGTACGGCCGGGGCAAGGCCCTGGTCACGGAAACAGCCATGCAGACTGCGTTTGGCACCATCGCGAGGGAAGTATCCGCGGTGCAAGCGGAAAAAACCCCCCTGGAAAAACGCACGGAAGAAATCGGCAAATGGCTGGGGATCATCGCAATAGGAATCTGTATCCTGGTGGCCTCTTTCAGCATCGGTCGTGAATATCTCCATGGGTCGCTCAATTTGTCGTTTGTCGTGACTATGATAATGTTCGCTGTCGCTCTGGCGGTTGCGGCTGTACCTGAGGCGCTGGCCGCGATAGTAACCGGCGCTCTGGCCATCGGCATGCGCCGGATGGCCAAAAAAAACGCTCTGGTGCGCAAGATGCCGGCTGTGGAGACACTGGGCTGCACCACGGTCATTTGCACGGATAAGACCGGGACTCTCACCCGCGGAGAGATGACTGTTCGGCAAATATTTGCGGGCCTGCAAAGCATTAATGTTACCGGCGCCGGCTATATCCCGGATGGGGAATTTAAAATTTCCGGAAGCGGCGATCTCCTAAAGATCGAGGACTCCGAGGGACTGCGTATGCTCCTGTTGGCCGGGCTTCTTTGCAACGACGCAGATCTGATAATGAAAGATCAGTGGAGCATCACCGGAGATCCCACAGAGGCGGCGCTCGTGGTCCTGGCGCAAAAAGCCGGTCTGCCAAAGTCTTCCCTGCGTATGAAGAACCCCAGGGTCGAAGAATTGCCCTTTTCCTCAGAACGTAAACGCATGACCACCATCCATGACACAACAAGCGACGGCCGTCAGGCCTTCATGAAGGGAGCGCCTGAAACCGTTCTTGACCGCTGCAATCGCTTCCACGACGGACAAACAGTCAGGGAGCTTACAGAGGATATCAGGACAAAAATACTAAAAACTAACGAAGACATGGCAAGCAACGCCTTCCGGGTCCTGGGCTTCGCCTATAGGGATGTCCGTAAGGATGTCGACTACACAGAGGAAGCTCTTGAAAACGGCATGATATTTTTGGGGCTTACCGGTATGATCGATCCGGCCCGGCCTGAAGCCATCAAGGCCGTGGGCGTGTGCAAGGATATTCAGATCAAGACAATCATGATCACCGGTGATCATAAGTTGACGGCAGTTGCCATTGCCAGAGAGATCGGCATTTTCCAGGAAAAGGACAGAGTACTGATCGGTGATGAACTGGAGAAGATGAGTGATGATGATCTGGAGAAAATCGTATGTGACGTCACGGTGTATGCTCGGGTCTCGCCTGCTGACAAGCTCAAGATTGTCAGGGCCTGGAAGCGCCAGGGCGAGATCGTGGCTATGACGGGAGACGGCGTGAATGACGCGCCCGCGCTCAAACATGCGGACATCGGCATTGCCATGGGGATATCCGGCACGGAGGTGGCGAAGGAGGCATCCGACATGGTGCTGACGGACGACAATTTCGCCTCTATCGTAACTGCTATCGAACTGGGGCGGTGGATTTACGACAATATCAAGAAGTATCTGACTTTTCTTCTGCGGTGCAACATTACCGAGGTAGCGGTCATCGGCGGTGTGGTACTGATCCTCGGACCGGCCTATCTGCCGCTTCTGCCGGCCGCAATTTTATATATCAACCTGGCCACAGACGGTCTTCCGGCTCTGGCGCTGGGCGTTGCCCCGCCGGACGCGGACATCATGAAACGCCCCCCCCGCAACCCCAAGGAAAGCGTGTTCTCCTGGGACGTGCGGGCTTTTATACTGGTTGCCGTTATAATTGAAATTCCGATTTTTCTCGGACTTTTTTTCCATGATCTGGGGGATATTACCCATGCAAGGACAGAGATGTTCTTTATATTCATCATCGTCGAGATGGTCATTGCCCTGAATTTCAGGTCCATGCGATACAGTATCTTCTCGGCCCCGCCTCACAAGTGGCTGATACTGTCCATAGCATGGGAGCTGCTCCTCATAACCGGACTGATGCAAATACCCGCTGTGCGGGAGGCTTTCGGTATTGTCATACCGAACCTCCGGGACATAGGGATCATTCTGGGTATCAGCGCGCTTGTGTTTTTATCCATGGAGATCATTAAGGCATTCATCAGAAAACG
>Ga0154758_129_pt1 | contig 36912 bp, 30 predicted proteins | sample Rifle2008BG16ft_FD_105766 | JGI IMG/M metagenome (GOLD analysis project Ga0154758, IMG submission 105766) | Spirochaetes bacterium RBG_16_49_21
TGAATTCTACAAAAATCAGGCTGGCATACTATTACAACGGGTGGGATGCCTAATCATGTTTAGGTCAAGTAAAACGAACGCGACCAAGAAATTAATCAAAGTTAAAGAATTTTTAAATACGGATGGGCAAATATGAAAAACCAAAAACTTACGATCGTAGCATATCTCATGTTATTTTTCATCATCGCTTCAGCCACTGGCTGTTGCTGCTCTGTGCGGACATCTCCAACCGGTGAAACAGAAAGATTATTAGATAGAAAAAAGGACGCGGCTGACGAGCTTACGGTCAAAAGGCTCGGTATAGGCAGATTAAACAGCACTGACATGCACCTGGCCAAGCTGTACGGGCATTTCGTCCGCTCCGTTGAAGACAAATACAAGGGACGGATCGTGAGAAACTACGATCCGAAAACCGGTGGCAATGTGGACAAGTATGTCATCTTTGACATGGATCCTGAATATCTCTACAATCGCGGCAAAAGCGTGGCTGTGTCCTGGCCGGGCGTGATAGTATTAGCGCCGATGTGGTGGGGTCTGGTGTATACTCTTGAGGTCAAAACAACCATGCGCGTGTACAGGGCCGGGGAAATTCTGGAGGAGGAATACCGTTTTAAGGATGCTTTTACTGTGCGGCACATAAGCGCCGGAAGACTCGTGTGGATATATACGCTCGGATGGCACCCACTGTTCGGCTGTGTGGGCGGGGTTTTCTCCGGATGGGACGACGATTTCAAGGAGTGCGTGGTGAATAAAATAATCGAAAAGAATTATTTCGCGGAAACGTACCGGCAGCGTCTGCTTAACGGGCTCAAGGGAGGCCTGGAAACGGCGAGGGGTGGCTTTTAATGCCCTCACCCCCCGACCCCCTCTCCCATTGAGAATTGAAGAAAGGAGAGGGGGAGATAGATTAAGCATAACACGACGTTATGTGATTAATATACACTGAGCGCGCGGCTTTGACCGTGCGCTGACAAAGGGTTCTTTGAAAACTCAATGTTAGGGTCGTGGATCGAGGGTCGAGGGTCGGGTGACGAGTGTCTTATCCGAGTCACGGTACCTGTTTAAATTTCGCCTGTGCAAAATGTTTGTCGAAAGTGAAAGCATTTTGGAGGCCGATCTCTTTCATAACCGCGAAGGATGCGCAGTCGATGAAGCTGTAGTCCTTGTCGGTGTGGGTGGTGAAGATTTCGAAGGCTCGTCTTCCGGATCGAAGGAGGCGTAGAAGGCGGAGGTATCAATAAAGATATTTGTCATGATTCTCCGAGATGTCGGTAAGATTTTCTTTATTGCTCATTTTAGCGTTTTCTATGAATTTAAAAAACGGATCGTCCTTTCGCTCCTTGAGCTCGTCTGCGTAATTGGATACCGCCTCGATGACGAAGGACTCTATATTCGTCTTATCGGGCGCGATCTGTTTGCATTTATCCACCACGGTGTCGGGAATGGTAACGGTCAGCGGCATGATCTCCTCCTTTTTACTGTAAAGTAATAAGATATAAAAGATATTAATAAAAGTAAAGAAAAAATTTAGCAGCAACAAGTTCGGCTAGTTATCTCTCGGAGACAGGGTTTCGATGTAGGCTTCGGCGGCTTCCTTGATATTAGCAAGGGTTTCTTCAAGGGTATCGCCCTGGGACTGACACCCTTGCAGCTCAGGACAATAGGCATAATAGCCGTATTCATCTTTCTCGATAACGACTGATACTTTATATGACATGAGTAGCCTCCATTGTCAGGTTCAAATGTAATTGTAATGATATATATTATTCAAGATTTTTTAATAAAAATTTCATTAAAATTTTCAGATGAGGCTGATGCTCCCCCCTCTCTTTTCTTCCGAGCTAAATGGGAGAGTTACTGACTTCCAGCCACAGATGTGTAAGAAAGGGGGATTAAGAAGATAGAAGAGATGATAGAGATACATTTTTAGCGGAATATTGTTAAAATTGAAGAGGAAAAACAATCATTTAAGATTAAAAAATAAAATTATCTCTAATATCTCTTCAATTCCCCTATCCCCTGTTCTTACACATGGAGATGTGGGTAGAAGTCAGGGTGAGGGCATAAATATAATAAAGGCCGTTAACATAAATTTAGTAGAAAAAAATTCAAACCATAAGGAGGGTCCCATGAAACCAATCACCAACTATCTACTATTCGCCGCAATGGCGGCGCTCGTTGCAGCGTCTTTCGTGACGAGCTGCACCGGCAACAAGGATTTTTTGAGTGAATCGAAAAAGCTCGCGATCGAGCTTATCGATTCCAAAAGCTCCGGCGGAACGGGCGGAACAACCCCCGGCGAGACCGGAGAAGAGCCGGGCCAGGTCGTTCCGGGCACGAGCCCGAACGCGTATCACCCGATATTCCAGGGCGAGCCCGGGGTGCCGGTCAACGCGCTCAGCCTGGGCGCGATCGATCCTGATCCGACCGGGCATACGATATGCGACGACTATGACGGCGACGGTATACCGAACAGCGAGGAGATAACGAACAACCAGTACGTGGCCGACTATCCGCATGTGGTCACGGGCATTTCCGGGGCCATTACCATGGAGATACGGGTGTGGGAAACCTCGCTCAAGGAGAACTTCACGGAGAACGTGGAGTTCACCGAGGACAACAGCACCTTGAAGAACAGCATGGAGGATTGGCACTACAACCAGCTCAATACAAAGACAACGCCGTATGTGTCAAAGGAAGCTTACGAAGCAGATGAGACTGATTACTCATCATACAGTTCATATTTTGGATTTGGCCAGGATCATTCAAAATCATTCCGTTTTGCCGCCTCCGGTCAATATGGGGGTACCGGCGGATCTGCTGATACCAGCGGTTCTAAAGCATGGGGTTATAGTATTGGAGCCGGCTCTTCAAGTGAAACCGCGCATCGCTTGCTGGTATCAACCATGTCGGAAAAAACGGTCTTTCCCACCATCGACCATATCGACAACCTTGACCGGAACGGCCAGTATTTCACCTCGGACAACGTGCGGAATATCACCGAAAACTACCGCTCCAGCGACACGATCAAGAGCACGCAGGAGTACGGGGCGAACGCGGGCGTGGTCGTTGCCAGCCTGTACATAAAGAACCTGTCCGTGAACATTCCGGTGCGGGTGTCCAACATCATGTGCACCCTGTCGTTCCGGACTCCAGCGGGAGAGTTTCTGTCGGTGAAGACCTTCAGGCTGAGAAACGACGACTGGACTATTTACGAACAGGACATAGGCGGCAACGACGTGTTCGGGCCCTTTACCGTGGAGGTCACGGACATAAATACCGCGGACATGAAGCGGGCCCTGGCCAACGCCTACATTCCGCAGATCGAGGTGATCAGCTACGATATGCGGCCGGTGCTCAATTCCAACTACCATCCGGGCGTGGACAACCTCAAGATCGTGGAGGAGACGGCCAAGGGGCGCACGGCCCAGATCAACATCATAGGCAAAAACAGGCGCGAGTCGTTTCGGGTGTGCGCCTTTGACGTGAACGGGACGAGCATATCCCCGGGGATCTCTTTAAAAAAGGCCCTGTTCAATATCTTAAAGAACCGGTTCAGAAACGATAACTGGAACGACAGCGATCTCACGGTGCGGGACGCGAGCCAGTGGTGGAAGAGCGGTGCTGCCGAGCACCTGTTCACTGCCGGCAAAAACGGCAACGAGTGGGACCGGTTCGAGACCCATATCAAGACCTACAAGACGACCGAGAAGATGCCGGACGGGAGTATGGCGGAGGTCGAGCACAAGATAGAGACCATAAAGAAGATCTGGGACCTGGAGAAGTACAATCCGTTCAGCATCGAGGATAATAGAAGCTTCAATGAGAATGAACGCCTTTCGGAGACCGAGCTCAAGAAGATGCAGTACTGGTTCATTCTGCACAACGGCGAGTATTTCACCGGAGACATAAACGACCCGATCTGGGTGGGAGAGAAATACGACATCATATTCTTCAGCGCGGACGATTTCCGGAACCACTATCAGGACTACATCTATACGCCGCTCCAGGCGGGCGATACCGGTTATCTGGCGACGAGCTGGAACCGGCTCTCCAACCAGGGGGATTTCCCCCGCGCCCTGTACATGGGCAAGCTCATCAAGGGCGACGTGGTCAAGCTTGAGCTTGACCTGGCGGAGTATAGGTCGCTCTTTGACCCGGCAAGCGAGGGGGTTGAGTTCGGCGGATACGGCGTAAACTCATCCGTGATCAACGCGCCGCTCTGGCACGATTTCCGGTACAGCTTTGAGGGAGAGGCTACCCTGCCGAACGGCATTCCTCAAGAATTCACCCACGAGGCATGGGGCAGGTGCAACCAGATAGGGCTCAAGATCAATGAATCGGACAAGGCGCATTACTACAAGGTCTCTGTATGGAAGACGAGCGAGAGTGAGACTGCTGCGCGTATCGTGCACGTTACCCCGGACATGCTCAAGGAGAACCAGGGATATGTTTACATAAATCGGCATAGCCTGTCGCAAGGCGGGCCGGGAACGATAGGCCCTCTCGACGCCGCGAACTACAACGTGAAGGTGAGGGCGTACGGCAAGAGCGGTGAGGTCACGGTCTCGAGGCTGAGCAGCACCGTGATAAGCACGGTTACGGTCGAGGACCCGCAAACGACCGATCTGCCGGAAAAGGCGCGCTACAGCCTGTACGGGTCCGTGAACGAGCTTCGGGTAAGCATAAGCGAGCCGGGCGGAAGCCTGCGGCCTGCCGAGTATTACCGGATCAGGGTGTATGGGCCCGCCAATTACGGCAACGGCAACAACGTGGAATTCGCGCCCCTGTACAAGGATTTCGCCGGCCATGCGGGCGTCAATATCATTCCGGCGCCCAACGGCGCGAACTTCGGCACCGGCCTGACCTCACGAGAGCAGCTTCTCGATGACCCGGGCGTGTTCAGGGTAGAGGTGTATTCGGTGAACAAGAACAACATCGATCCCGGAACCGGCGCGGATATCCTCGGTCCGGAAACCCTGGCTGAGGCGACCCTGGACATGATCGAGGTGCCGTACGAGCGCTACGGCGAGCAGAAGAAGAACGTCGCGGCCCTGCGAAACGACCTGTTCGAGCCGCGGGACGTTGACCTTGAGGTGAACTTCAACGAGGGCTCGGGCTGGTTCAAGCTCCGGCTCTCGTACGACGACTGGGACATAAACGACCGGGTGATTGAATGTGCCCTGACCTCCAACTTCGATTACCGCAACAAGAAGGTGACCATATACTTCGAGCCCCCTGCCGGAAGCCTTTCGCCGCAGAATCCCTACTACAACGTGTTCAGCGGCAACAGGGATGAGGTCGACCTGTACCTGCGCACGGTCGCGCAGCCGAAGTACCGCGATACCCTGTGGCTCAAGCCGAATGACGAAAAAAATCTCATACTCGGCCGGTCCCGGTTCATGGCGATCAATGCCACTGAAGAGGGGCTGCCCACGGTCAATGTCCTTCCCGACTATGACGTATACCAGTACTGGACGCAGAACGAGCACACGGACGCCACTGCCATAGAGGACTACAATCTCGGGGGCGAGCGGATAACGACTTATTTCGACAACGGAGACCCGGATAATGAGACGAATAACGTCGATCTGACAAGCATACCGGACCGCGACTTCCGCGTGGCGGTGAAGGAGTCGAATGACGCGAGAAACGACTTCTTCTTTTCTCCGGTCAAGCACGCGGTGTTTGCGGTCAAGGGCACTCTCGTGAGCGAAAACATAGCGGCCATGATGGCGGAGTCCAACCACGCGGACGCGCCTCTCTGCAGGGTCGTTCCGGGCGACCGGGCGATCTACGTGAGCGGCATAGACTCCCGGTACGCGGAATCATTTCGGGTAAGCTGGCGCAAGGGAACGCCTGCCAGAAACGACGAGAATCTGGACACTGCGCCGTGGAGCTCCGAGATCATACCGGTTTCATCAAACAAACATTATTCGGAAATCCTTCAGGCATGGGACAAGCACCCGGTCAACGGCACGGACGAGTTCGTGGACCTCAAGCCGAACCAGGTCTATACCGTGTGCATAACAGCCTCAAACAGCATGCCGACCCAGAGCAACCGGGTGTACAGGCAGGTGAAGACGATTCCCATGGTTGAAGAGCACCGCCTGGTCGATCCGGGCTATTACGCGAACGGATACGGCTCGTTCGCGGATCCGGCAGCGGCGCTCACCAATAACCTCGGCTCGATCTTTACCGAGGGAGTTGATTTTGCCTACGGCCAGCAGATGACGAATCTGTACGATGATACCGGCACGAGCGGCGAATTCAGTCCGGGCAGGTATGTACGGATCGTTCATAACGGGCAGAATCTCACTTCATTGGGACTAACTCCATATGCCTGCGACCTGGCGCAGATCGTGTCTCCGCCGGGCGACCGGTTTTACATAGACCCGCTGCGGGGGACGTTCGCGCTGCCGCGGCCGGTATACTGGAGCAGGTTAAATACTATTTCAGATATAACGCAGCCGGATATAAAGCTTTCCCCGTATGCTCCTTCTTATTCTTATACCGATGGGAACTTCGCTTTTGCAGGAGGTAAATTTGGAGGGTGTCTCAATCAAGGAGCAGTATATTCTGGAGGTGCTATTTATTTTTATATATATCCATTTTCCACTTCTCCTCCTGATTTCCCCCAAGGAACCGCGTCTTTTTATTTAAGGATGTATAGATATGGAGCTGAGTACATGTGTCAATCGACATTCTATATATCTAACAATGCCTATATTCATATTGCGTTAGATTACTGGACTTGTCCTGGGGCAACTGTCTCTATAGTTATCTATGGATCCACTGTTGCCTCAGCACATATCGAAGATATATTTCCCTGGAACCATTTCTATATAGTTTGGGACAATCAGGCCGGACTTACTGGAGGAAACTCTATTAGAGTTTTTGCAAATAATGTACCGATCTGTTCCAGCACTGCCAGTTTTTCAGGTACTTACCGTTTATATTATCTAACAGGTATAAATGGCACTAGCCGTTCATTTACAGATAATCTCAAAATCTGGAACCACGTGGTATCTGAAGACCCGTCCTGGGAGTACAACAGCGGCAACGGCCGCGAGGACGCGCTCCACTCGATCTACGGGCCGGCAAGCAACTACAAGCCGGTGCTCGTAAAGTCGAACGACGGCGATCCGGACAACGACGGCGGAGTGGGGTTCTGGGCCGTGCCAAAGTGGTAGGAGAGTGGATTATATTTACTGATCTCTGTCAGCTTACCGGAGGCGACGCTGCGCAGCGTCGCCTCCGGCGCTAATATTGTTTTCCAATGCAAAATGAATTGAAATTTTGAGGATAAAACGATAATTTGACATTAAGAAATTTCAAATGGTGTTGTGATACGTATGACGAAAGCGGGTGCGGTTATTGTGCGATAACGCGGCAAAGCAAATTTCAATGAAACCAAAGCTATATCTTGACACTTCAATCCCAAGCGCGTATTTTGATTACTCAAAACCGATGCGGCAGCTCATCACGCAGAAATGGTTCGAGTTGGAATCAGTAAATTATGAACTATATATGTCGCTCATTGGGATTGGAGAGATTGAAAAGCTATCAAATGTAACTAAGAAAGATAACATAAAGAAATTAATTTTTAACAATAAAATAAAAATCCTAAATTTCGATGACAATGTGATTAAACTATCAAGAGAATATATCGAGCAGGGAGCAATACCGGGATCAGAACCTGAGGACGCGATGCACATAGCCATAGCAACGTTGAACAGGATTGAGTTGCTGGAAATAGGATCGCTCGAAATATACGGGGGTTCGAAATATGGGAACCTATAAAAATGATTATTCCAGAGAAGAAGACGAAACATTATGGGAACTGCACGAGATACGGCATAAGCTGCATAAGGAATACGAGAATAAAACTGTTGAAGAGATTAACAATGAATTAATGAATATATATGAGTCGTGGAAGAGAGAACATATTAATCAAGAATAAAACAAAATGGCTCGAGGTTGAATGCACGACTGCCGGGATTCGGAATTTGAAGAGAGCACGTAAAACCCCGAAGAAATATATAAAAATTCGATAATCGAAGAAAATCAATTAAAATAATTGACTCTGTACTAATACATTAGTACATTTGGAGATACAGTGCGGAATTATATTGCATACGAAGGACAATCCTTCGTTATTGAATGGTATTTCAACGAAAAGGGAGAAAACGAGGCCTTGGAATATTTTCATGCCTTAAGCGATCTTCAGCAGGACAAGACGCTTTATTTGTTCAAGCGAATGGGGGATTTTGGGAGAATCAACAACAAGACACAATTCAGATACGAGGATGATGAAATATTTGCCTTTAAACCGCAACCGGACCGGTTTTTATGCTTTTTTGTCAAAGGGAGAAAAATCATAATAACCAACGCATTTTTAAAGAAATCAGATAAATTGCCTCGCGAAGAAAAGAGGAAGGCTTTGAAATTGCGTGAAGATTATCTGTCTCGCGTGAAAGAAGGAGTATATTATGAAAAAGAATAAAGTAGCAAAAAAGCAGATGTCCACTTTTGATTTCATTATGCGGGACCCGGAACGCAGGGAGCAATTTGAAAAAGGGTATAACGAGTTTCTCGTGAATGAATTTTTATTGGAAGCGATGGAAGAAAACCATATATCGGTTAGGAAACTGGCTGAAAAAGCCGGCGTATCGCCGGCAATTATCCAAAGAATACGCACCGGCGGAAGCTCAAATATTACCTTGAAAAAATTAAGCGACATTGCGACGGCGTTAGGGTATCGAATTAATTTCCAAAAATTACAATGACACCCTCGATGCGACGATGCACATCGTCGCCTTCGGTGGTGATATTGTTTTATAATTTTTTCGGTTGTTCAACGGATTTTGTCCCGAACGGGGCTCCCTCGCCGAAATATCGTCCGGTTATACCTATAGCAATCCCCCACTGCTTCTCATAAAACTTTTTAGTCCACATGCTTGCTCCCAAGGTCGAACCAAGACCAGGAATGACCTCTGATTTAACCGCATCAACGGTACGATTGCCTGCAGGAGGAAATATGGAGTAGAAGCCGCTTACGGTCACGTCCATCCATTCCAGCGCTTTTACCGTGCAGCCCGCCCCGATCGTATGGCTGGTGAGGAGCTCGTCGGTCTCTGTCCTACGGGATTTCCTGATGCCGAAATCGTTGTACGAGTATCCGGCGCTCACGATGACCATGTCGAGCAGAGTGTACTCGATGCTCTGGCCGAGCCGGAATCCGACCGGTTTGTAATATTTCTCGCGTCCGTCAAGGTCGCGTGCCCTGGGAAAGGTGATGTTCGCCGAGGTCGTTTCTTGAAGATCTTTCAGAATGTTGAAGGCTACGCCGATGTGAATCGACGGCGGATACGTGACCTTTAACTGCTTGCCGATCAGTGTGAGATACCGGAAATCCATTGTGCCAAAGTTTAACAATCCAGCTGCCCCCAAAACAGCTCCACCCCCGGCTTGAAAAAATTGTTGATTGATAATAAGCGGCAGAATGCCGTCGGCAAACAGGTTGAGCTGTCCCGACTGCGCAAGAATGGGATTGACGAGGAATTTGTTCGTTTTTTTGGCTAACACCATAGGGGAATAATATTCGCCTCTGACGCCGATGTTCAGGCTTCCCAGGGGTTTAAAGTCCAGTCCGAATATTAAACCGTGTCCGGATCCATGGATACTGGTGCTGATATACACTGGAGCATTTGCGGACATTAAGGAGAATGGGGAAACGCCACCTCCGAATACGTCAATGGGGATCTGCGAGATTACCTGCTTCCCAGATGCGTATATGAATCGATAAGCGAAGGCTGCTGACAGCCAGTTGAGAATGGCGTACGATCCGCCAATAGTTCCGCTTAAAAACAGCTCGTCGCGTTTTGCACTGTTTTTTCTGATTACCCGCGTTAGTGGTGCCGGACCGAAAAGTATGTTTTGGACCAAAGATTCGTTTAACGTTAATATTGCCCGGTCCAGGTCCGGAACCCCATTATCATACTTTAAACCTGAAAGACCGGCTGATTGCATTACCGCGGTATAGAGAAAAGCAGCCCAATTTTTTCCTTTATACACGATATCCAGATCAGGGTCCGGAGTAATAACTACACCGGGATAGCGTTTAGGTATCAGGTATTCATTATTTGTTGTGTAAAATGAGAGTTGCCCTAAATGCGTGGAGGGTCTCCAGGAAAAAGCAGCAAGAGCAGGTGTCAGTTGTGTGCCTGCCTGGTGCTGGAACGAGCTGTCTTTTTTATCATATATGCCCTGTAAGCTGAGCATTATATACAGTCCCTGTTTCTTCATAAAAGCAGTGCCAGCCGGATTATAAAAAACCGCATCAGCCTCGGTTGAGGCATTCCGACTTTGGGTGCGCACGTATTCAGCGCTGTGATTGGGCAGAATACCGTCTTCCTGGTTGAGCTGTGAAGCGGAAGCCTTATTCAGGTTGATATGTAAAAGCGTGAAAACTGTCATAAGACATACAAAATATTTTCCAACCATGATCCTGATCCTCCTTATGAATGTTATAAAAATATACCTGCAATCCTGATGCCGGCGAGGGGGTGGTTCGCCGCATCAGGATATTCAATGCCGCATAAAACTGACATGTCAGGTTTTTGATACTCCACCCGATATGCCCGCTACTCCGTGCATTTATGAAAAATTCATGCTGTTTTGCTACGAAACTGAAATCTCAGTTTTTAACAATTCGTTAAGATAAATTTTTTATTTATTTTTGGGTACTTTTCTGATAACTATTTAGTTATTTGTATTTGTTTGTATTTTACAATGCTGGATTGTGTTTGTCGTCCAATGTTATAAGTTCGGACGAAAAAAGTGAAACTTTTCTTAGGAAAAATTGGAACTGTTCAACAAGTTTTCCGGTTTGAACATGAACAATAAATAAAATAATGTAAACATAATTTTTCCCGCCGCCATAGGCGGTGAGGGAAATTATTAATTATTATTTCCATGGGAGCGGAATGCTGTTGGTGTGTATCCGGTAAGGCTCTTGAAAATGGTATTAAAGGAAGATTTTGAATTAAAACCGACGAAAAAGCATATAGAGAGCACATTACTGTCTTTATTTCGGTTCAGGAGGATTTTGGCTTCTTCGACGCGGTACCGGTTCACGAAAGTATTGAAGCTGGTATTCAATTGTTCGTTCAGGAACTGGGAAAGCTGGTGGGGGGTAAGCGAGATTTGGCCTGAGAGCGTTTGAAGGCTCAGCTCGCTGTCCCGGTATACCTTCTCGTTTTCCATGAGGGCAGAGAGCCGGGCGCGTATGCCGGCCGTATCCAGCCCCTTTAAAAATGACCGCGCGTATTTTCGGCGTTCGAGCTCCTTTTTCATTAAATTGAATATAACGGGGAACCGGTTGTTGGTGAGGAACACGGTCACCATCACCGCGGTGGTCATAATTCCTGCTGCAAGGAAGAGCGCTCCGTTCCGGAAGATCATCCAGAGGATGACGGGCACCGGAATGAGAATATTGGCAATTCCTATCAAACAGATCAGGCGCACGCCCTTTTTTATGGTACGGTCGTTCCAGAGGGGTATGGCCTCGGCAAGAAGGATGATGTGATACCGGATATATACTGCGCCGCCGATAAGCAGAAGCACGATCAGGAAGTTAATGCTGTTTGTATTCAAGGTCGTTTCAAGCGCCTGCTGCTTTAATGCGTGCGGCTGCGTCTGGAGATATATCTCAATCAATAAGACGATCATCGCCGGAATCAGGTGCCGTATATGCCTCGTCTTTATCTTTCTTCCCGGGTACAAGAGGAGGTGGTAGTAGGCGAAGGTAAGGGGGCCGACGGTGAACACGGAGGTGAGATAGAGAAATGCGCTCCAGGGGTAGCGGGGCGTAATGCCGTTGGCGAGCAGGGCATGGTTGTAGAGAGTAACGGCCGCCAGGATCGATATGAAAAAGAGCATAATATTATGGCGCGTGCGCCGCGGTCTGCCGATCAGCTGTTCAATACCCATGAGAAACGTTATTGCGCTTCCGAAAATTATACATACGGAAGCGGGAATGAAGAGATTGTCCATTTGGAATAGTCAGTTTTGCTCAGTATCGGGCTGAATTTCGTTCGTTATTGATTGTCACGGCGTATAACGAGATATAAATTCGCCTAACTCAAGTAATGTATTAACCGAATAATGCCGTAACTTTTCGGGCTGTCAATTATAAAATTTGCGGTACCTGACCTCACCCCTCGACCTCCTCTCTAGATTGAAGAGAGGGGACGTATAACAGTAAGCCTTATGCCCCCCTTCTCTTATTAAGGAGAAGGGGGGACGGGGGGATGAGGTCGCCTCTGCGAGAAATAACCGGACAGCCGCAAATTTTTATTGAAAAATTGAATTATCGGGGATAGATTCTATTAAGAGGCGCGTTAACGATGAAAGAGATTTTTTCCATTGATAGTGCTGTAGTGTATCAGGAGGGCAAATGGAAACAGCGCAAACAAACGGTAGATATGACGGATGAGCATGCGCTGCCGTTTATAACCATATCACGGGAATTCGGCTGTCTCGGCTACAATCTCGGGCAGACGATCTCCCAAATTCTGAATGACGAATTCCGGCATGCGCCGCGATGGGCCATATATGAAAGAAATATACTGGAGCGCCTGACCGAGGACATGCATATATCATACGAGCTGGCGGAGACCCTCACGGAAAAGGCGAAGGGCTCCATGGCCGATTATTTCCGTATGACCTTTTCGAAATATCCGCCCGAGGCGGTTGTGTACCGTAAGCTGGTGGAGATCATACGGCTCATCGCCGCCAACGGGCATGCGATTATAATCGGGCGGGTAGGCAATGTGATAACCAGGGACCTGCCCAAGGGATACCACGTCAGGATTATCGCTTCATCTGAAAAAAAAATCCAAAATATAAGAAATCAATTCAACGTATCGCGAAAAGAAGCTAAACAGATTCTCGCCCATAGGGGCGAGGAGCGGGAGCTGTTTCTCCTCAAGCGCCTCAAGGTCGACACGACCGACCCCTCGATTTACGATCTGGTGATAAACACAACGGATTATACGATTGAAGAGACCGCACGGCTTATCATCAAGGGTATGGAATTCTCCGGCCTCACCGTGAATCCGGATTGACGGGCGTCCGATAAATTGTTCTTGCGCGCATTCCGCGTCATGATAGCTTCGAATAGTATGGATCGACCGAATAAACGGACGCGGATCATCGCCATAGCCCTCATAACAGCAGCGTATGTGCTGATGCATTACCCGTACGCGGGTCATGCCGACCGGTCCAGGTACCTGAGAAAGACCGTCAGGATCGGAGATATCGAGAGAAGCTATGGGCTTTATATACCGAAAGACCATACGGCCGCGGAGCGGGGTCGTCCGCTCGTGATAGTTTTGCACGGCGCCCGCGGCTCCGGCCTGCTGGTAAGCGAGTACGCGGGCTTTAATGATTTCGCGGACAGTAAAAAATTTTTCGTTCTGTATCCGGATGCTTTTGGAGAATTCTGGAACGACGGCAGGGTGGATCTGAATTCCCCGGCATTCAAGGCCAATATCGACGACGTGCGGTTCATTTCCACTCTTATCGACGAAATGCTTTCCCGATACGGTCTTGACCGGGAGCGGGTCTACGCAGCCGGTTTTTCCAACGGCGGTATGATGGCGTTCCGGCTCGCAATCGCCATATCCGGCAAGCTGGCTGCCGCTGCATCAGTGGCCGGCGCGCTGCCGAAACAGTTGGCGCAGGCAAGCCCGGCAGCGGCCGTTCCGGTGCTTATCATCAATGGAACCGATGACCGGACCGTTCCCTGGAGGGGCGGCAGGCTTGTTTCGGAAGGCAAAAATCATGGTGAGGTCCTTTCGGTTATCAATACGACCGTTTACTGGGCCGTGAAAAACGGCTGCGGTACCGGGGCCTCGGTACGGATCCTTCAAACTGCGGGTAAAGAGAACGGGAGCCTGGCGTTTCAGGTGTCTTATGCATGCAATAAGCCGGAATCCGAAGTCGTTCTCGTCGCTCTCCAGGGAGGAAGCCATTCCTGGCCCGGCCTTATGAATCTCCCGGCGGTCGGCAATAGCATCGGATCAACCGGAATATTCCGTGCCACTGAGTTTATAGTGGATTTTTTCGCACGGCATCGCCGCCGGTAACCTTGTTTTGGCCCCTTAAATTCCACTTCGACGGGCAGGGGGTGAGGTCAGAAAATTTAATTCACACCCCCATTAACCGGAATTTAAAACTAAATTCGCATTGACAATATTAAAATGGATGTGTATGTTTTCACCATTCTATCAGGAATTGAGACGTATACTTATAAAGGAAGTCTGAGCATGGACAAGTTGATTAAAAATATTATTTTGATTATTTGTATCCTGACCCCGGCAGTACACATGCACTGCAAAAGCAAAGCAATAATTATTGAAAGAACATCCTCCGGCAAGTACGTAGAAGGATATGCCATAGAAAAAACCAAATCCGGAGAGTACGTCCAGATACTAAGAGATACCGATATCGTATACAGGGAAAAATCATTGATATTCCAGCGCAATGGATTTGCAATCGATGAAAGCGGTTTGCTGCATAAATATTTCAAGAACCAAAATGACGGGGAATGTCTGCAAAGAGCCTTGTATTGGAAATTAGAGGACGATCAGCTGTTCATCGGCATTTACTACAAATACGGCACCGGATATCCGAAGCTGCACGTAAAAAGCACGTGCGATTATAAAATTATTTGGTATGATATACAAACAGTGCAGGAAATAATAGAAAGCCGGCCAGCCGCACCGCACTGAAATTGGAACAAATAAATTTATCTTGAAATTTATAACGCCGCTCCTCCTAATCGCCTTAATAATTTGAATCAGCGGTGCGGCCTGCGGCCGGATCGCTGTCGCGGGGCGACATGAAAAAGCGGGTCATAATAATAGTGCTCTTCCTGGCGGCGCTGGTCGGCTGCCAATTCTTGAAAGTGACTACCCTCAAGCCCAAGCGGTTTGCCTTTATCAAAAACGGCTCAAACCCGGGCGAAGCTGTCGTAAAGATCGACGTGTACGGTCTTGAGGATCTTACGGTCGGGGTCGGGGTTTTCAACGGCATGGTCTGCATGGCGGATAACGAGCTGAAGCGGATCCAGATACTGAAGCCGGACGGTGAGGCGGAGCTTGTCATCGGATCCTTGAAAGATTTAAAGAAGAAGGACGTACGGTCTGAGAGCTTCAATTTCGGGACCATAGGCTATTTCGCCCTGGACGACGACCGGAACATCTATATCCAGAACAAATTTTCAACCATAACCGCCCTCAAGCCGGCTGACAGGGATGCTGCGGCGGACAGCATCGATTTTTCGCCGTCCTTTATACTGGTCTTTAACCGCAGCGGCGAGCTCCAGTACACGCTCGGCCAGAAGGGGACGCCTGACGTGCCCTTCTACCATATCGAGAAGCTCTCAATCGACGCGCAGGGCCGCCTGCTCGTATTGTCGCGTTCCGCTGATTCGTGGAGCATCTTCCGCTTTAAGGGGAAGCGGAGGGACTATTTCGCCGACCTGGGGGCGATCGACTTCACGGACAAGGACCCTAACGAGGGCACGGTGTACGACGGCAAGATCGACAATGTCAGGATGTTCGCCACCGGCGACAAGGCATTGATATCCGTGTCCTACTATCACGGCCTGCGGCTCAAGTACATAAAGATTTTCGAATATTCGCTCGCGAGCGGCAGGACGGAGAGGGTGATCATGAATATTCCCGATCCCAAGAACGTGCTCTTCGACATCATCGACAACAAGTATATTTATCTGTGGAACGTGGACAATGAGGACGTTAAATTCGAGGTGTCCAATCTTGACGGCGCCATCATCAACAACGTGTATATGAAGCTGAGTTTTAAGAGGAATTACTATACGAAGATATTTCTGGACAATTCCGGCGGCATATATTCGTATCATGTCCTGAGAAGCGGAGTCGATATCATGAGGTGGGAGTAGCGGCATGAAGGTTGTGACCGCAGGCCAGATGCAGGAGATAGACCGTATCACCATCGGGAACCGGGGCCTTCCCGCTTCCGTCCTCATGGGATTGGCGGGGAAGGCGGTGGCCGATCAGATCATCAGCCGTATGCCCCGGCTGAGCCGCATCGCGGTTTTTTCCGGAACCGGCAACAACGGGGGGGACGGGTTTGCCGCAGCGTATTATTGCGCCAACAGCGGCAGACACGCGGCCGTTTATTTAGCCGGCGAACCGGCTAAGATCTCCGATCCCGCAAAAATATATTACGATCTGTGCGCGAATTCCGGCATACGGGTTCTGCCGGTAACCGGGGCCGCTGATCTGGCCGGCCTGGAGCTTGCGGGATACGACCTGATCGTGGACGCGATGCTCGGCACCGGATTCTCCGGAGCGCCGCGAGGTATTATCGCGGATATAATCCGGGCGATCAACGATTCCGATCTCCCGGTCCTGGCGGTGGACGTGCCGAGCGGCCTGGGCTCCGACGGCGCGGCGCCGGACGGTGAAGCGGTGATAGCGGACGTCACCGTAACGATCGGCCTTCCCAAAATCTCCCTCGTCACCTATCCGGGCAGGCATTACGCCGGCGCCCTGCATGTCGCGGACATCGGCTTTCCCGCATCCCTCACCCGGTCGGATGACCTGAAGACCGATCTCGCCGACGATGAGTTTTTCAGGAATAACGCGGTGCGCGCGATCGAATCGGAATTCAGCGCAGCAGCGGATATCCATAAGGCGGAGAAGGGGCATCTGCTGCTGATCGGCGGGTTCGACGGCATGGAGGGTGCGATCATGATGACCGCCATGGCGGCCCTGGAGACGGGCGTAGGGCTCGTAAGCCTGCTCTGCACCCCCTCAAGCAGGGATATCATAGCCGGAAGGATCCCCGAGCTCATCACCATGGCCTTACCGGCCGGGGGGGACCCGGAATCGCCTGATCCGCGGCTGCGCAAAGCGCTTGAGGATATATTCAAAGCGCGAAGGTACGGCGCCCTGGTTATGGGACCGGGTATGGGCCGCACCCCTTTTTCGCGGGCCGTGTTTGACACGGTCATGGATGATATTCACGGCTACGGCGTGCCGAGGGTGCTCATCGACGGGGACGGCTTGTCCCATCTCGCCGGGTACCTGAATAAGCACGCTCTTGATAAAAGGACGGAATTCATCGTAACGCCGCATTTCATGGAGGCTTCGCGCCTTGCCGGAATCCCGGTGGATGAGATCAGGAAAAACCGGCACCGCTTTGCCGGCGAGTTGGGCCGCAAGCTTTCCTGCACCGTTCTGTTGAAGGGCCCGGCGACCATAGTATCCGACGGCGGACGGCATATCATCAACACCACCGGATCCGCCGCCCTGGCTACGGCAGGCTCCGGGGACGTCCTTTCGGGGATAATAGGAGCCCTCTTGCTCAGGAAATTCCAATGCCTGCACGCAGCCGCGTTCGGGGCGTATATTCACGGGAAGGCTGCGGATCTTTACTGCTCCGCAACAGGGAGCGATATCATAAAGGCGACCGATATACTGCGCTACATTCGTGAGGCTAAAAGGCCGGCCGGTCCCTCGTGACCCCCATACGAAGGCGGGGATGCGCATCCCCGCCTTCGTATGGGGGTCTATGGCGAGGAGAAAATATATGAAAGAAAATAAAACCCCTTTCCGGCCGCCCTGCGCTGAATGCGGGGGGAAGTGCTGCGAATATATAGCTATTGAGATAGGCAAGCCGTCAACGAAAACCGATTATGACAATATCCGATGGTATCTGGCGCATAAGGATGTTCACGTATTCGTCGATCATAACCGGAAGTGGCATGTTGAGTTCAGAACCCCCTGCGAAAATCTGACGGCAGATAAAAAATGCACAATATATGAAAACCGACCCCGGATATGCAGCAGGCACGGGATCGGGGAGCAGGAATGCGAATTTTTCGCTTCGCCGTATCTTCTCTATATCTCGTCGCCCGGTCAATTCGAAGAATATCTGCTGAAGAAGGGGATCGACTGGCGGTTCAAAAATCAGGACGCACGGCGTCGCCGGCAATAAAAAATGCTATAATCAGGGTTTGGATTTAAAGATAATAGTTCCAGATTCCGATTCCATAAGTATGAAAAAATATTTCATTATAGCGGCGTTTCTTTGCCTTTCCGCCGGAGGTTCTCTATTATTATTTACAATCGTACTGCCCGGATATAATAAGGGAAAAATCGACGACGCGATCCGTCTTGAGGATTCCATAATCATCCACGGCATGCAGATGGAATCCGACACCCCGCTTTCGGACGGGGGCGATGAGCCGGAAGGCCGGATACTATATGACGACTCGTTTGACGACGCGATTGCCGGTAATGACCGGGATGAGAAGCAGGCGGATTCGGATATCTTATTGAAAAAAATGAAGGAATTCGACGATCTGCGGGCAAAAGACCGGCGGTGGCACCTGCGCCGCTATAAAATCAGAACCATGGATAACCTCTGGAATATCTCCAAGAGGTCCGGAGTGGATCATCGCCTGGTCATCGATATTAATGGGATCACCAATCCCGGCATGCTCAAACCGGGAAGGCACCTATATGTTCCTTCCCGGAGCGGGGTATTCTATCAGGTAAAGAAGGGGGACACGGTATCCGGAATAGCAGGACGCTATAAGATCCCCGCAAAAAAGATAATCGCCCATAATCAATTGAAGACCGGGCTCATACGGCCGGGACAGAAGATATTTTTGCCGGACGCGAGCGGGCTCCCCGGGCGGCATATCGACGGCTCCCGGCAGAAAACGGAAACGGCGGTCATTGCGGCCGATCTGCACGACTTTGTCTGGCCGTTGCGGGGGAAAATCACCTCGGGCTTCGGAAACCGCACCGATCCGATCTCGGGCCAGCGGAGGTTCCATTGCGGCATTGATATCAGCGCGAACATGGGCACGCCGGTGGCCGCAGCCTCCGGCGGCAGGGTCATCTTCAGCGGGTGGAAGCCGGGGTACGGCAATGTCGTCGTTATCCGCCATAAGGGCGGGTATATATCCGTGTACGCCCATAACAGCAGGAATCTGGCCGACGTCGACAGCACCGTGAGCAGGGGGGAGACCGTAGCGTATTCAGGAATGACCGGAGCCGTTACCGGCGCGCACCTCCATTTCGAGCTGCGGAAGTATATAACGCCGCTGAATCCCGTGAGGTTTTTACGCTAGATGAAAAAGATTATCATAAGCATCGCCGTCTTTCTTCTCGCCTGCCCGGTGCGGGCGGCAACGCTCCTCCCGGAAGGCTCTTCCAGGCTCACGATCTTCTCAAGCACGACCGATACCAAGGGGGTGACGGCGGTTTTGAAGGGCAAGGTCATTTCCTACTCCTCCAGGGATGAATATGACCGGAACGACCTTTTCGGCAAGGCCCAGGATAAAAGCAAGGCTACGGTCAGATTATATGATGCTGCCGGCATCAATGAAGGAGATGCCCTGTTCATCATCGACAATAAGAACCTGATCATCGGCCGGATGACGGTCAAGAGCGTGTTCACGAGCGCGTCATTCGGCGAAATGCTCGTAGGTTACGGGAATTTAAGTCTGGGCACCGTGGGGGACAGGGTGGTACAGCGGGCGGCTGATGAAAACTCAAAATATTCATATATCCATAAGGCGCGCGGCGACTACTATGAAAATACCGACAGGGAAGGAGAGGCCATAGAGGAGTACAGCCGCGCGATCAAGCTCGATCCGGACAATCCCAATGCCCACCTGTCCCTGGGGCTGATCTATAAGAAGCAGGGTCTGTACCAGTTCGCTTTTCGTGAGTTTAAGGACAGCTACAAGCATCTCAACCGGATGTACGATAATGAGGATAAGTTTGAGCTGTTGAGGAACATGGCGGAGATCCGTTACAGTCAGGTGTATGAATCCTTCATGCCGGAAAAGCTCCGGCAGACGTACCGTGACGAGGGGATCCGGTACTGCACGGAGGGGCTTCATATTTATCCCGAATCCGAGAGGCTGAACTATCTCATCGGGATGTTCTACGCCCGGTGGCGGGAGCCGGACGACAAGGCCGCGCGCGATGCCTTCCTCAAGGTCGTGGAGCTCGATCCCTCCAATTCCGATGCATACCTGGTATTATCAAAACTCTACTACAAACATGATAATATCGGCAAGGCGCGCGCGTATGCGGAAAAGGCGCTTGAGGCGGACGCCCGCAGCGAGTCGGCGAGGATGTGGCTTAAAAAAATTGAAGAAAGACAACAGAAGTAGCCCCGCATGGTCATCTATGGCCTATTGCTTCTCCTGATCATTATTTCGGGAAAAAAGTGTACGAACACGGCATCATCAAACAGGAGGAGTTCATGGCGATTTTTTTAACCTTGCCCTTCTTTCTCATTTTCGGGGCGTTCTTTATTTCCCGGCTGATCAATCTTGTGATGCATGGCAGCATATAGGAGGGCTTCTCGGCCCCCTAAATCCCCCGGAGGGGGACTTGACCGCACCTTCAGTTTACCCACAAATTAATTTGCCCTCGCGGATAGTTATCGAACAGTAACAAAATTCTATTTGACAATAATGAAGAATGCTGGTACCCACAAGTCAGCATGGTGCCCGTAAAACCTTCACCGGCCTGCGGTCACCTCCTCTCTTGGTAAGCGGGGAGGAAGGGAGGGAGTTCTTAAGTCCCCCTCCGGGGGATTTAGGGGGCTTGATTTAAAGGCTTGAGGGTTGATTTGTGGTATGAGGGTGGAAGTGAGCATCATATGAGAATCGTATCTGCCGCAGCCATACTGCTGTCGATTATCACCGTCCAGTCCTGCACGAAAACAGAGCAGCGGGAGAAGGAGCCGAACAATTTTTTCGCCGAGGCAAATGAGATCACCCCGGACGCGAGGATCCTCGGGTTCATGGACACTCCGGCAGACAGGGATTATTATGTATTAAGCATCAGGGAGCGCTGCGTCATCGATCTTCAGGTATCCGGGGTCAGAGGGAGCAATCTGTCGGTTAAAATATGGAGGGGTGCTCCGGAGCCGAAGCTCGTCAAGTGGATAGACGACAACAGGAAATCGTCGCCCGAGCGCTTCGCGAACTTATCGGTTGCCCCGGGAACGTATTTCATCGAGATTCTCCAGAGCGACCGGGATCCCCAAAAGGAGAATAAGGAGTCCCCGTATGAGCTGGTATTAAAGAGCCGTGAGGCTATCGCGGAGGAAGCGGAGCCGAACGACTCCCGGGAAGAAGCCAATCATATCGATGCGGGCAGGGAGATAACCGGCTTTTTTTCGCCGGCATTCAACTGGATGAACACCGGCAAGGAGAACCTTCACCGCGAGGAGGACTGGTATGCGTTCACCGTCGGGCTCAAGTCGGACGCGCCGGTGCTCATGGATGCGTCCCTCTCGGGCGTACGGGGCGTCAACTCGGTGCTCTGTCTTTACGATGAGGAAGGAAATGAGCTTGCCTCCTCGGACAACGGCGGAGTCGGCGAGCCGGAGACCATCACCGGAGCCGGTATCCAGAAATCCGGCAGCTACTATATTATGGCTGCCTCGAGAAATTATTCCGCCAACAGCGACGAACCCTACACGCTGAATACAACAATCCGGGAGCACGATTCCGGCGTTGAGATGGAAGGCAATGACGACGTTGAAAGCGCCAATACAATCGTGAACAACCTTATCTCGGGAAGGATCAATTCAAAGAACGACCGGGACATGTTCCGGTATCCGGCGGATGCTCCCGGCATATACCGGATAGAGCTTAAGTCTCCTGAGGATATGGACGCCCTGGTCACGCTCTACAACGGCGATAAGGATAAAGTCATCGACATAAACAACTCGGGCATGGGGAAAAAAGAGGTTTACCCGAATTTTTACACCGAGCGCGATTTTTACATAGAGGTCTCGGCAAAACCTATAGGGGGGCTTCCCCGGGGCGATTATTTATTGTCCATTACGCCTTTCAAGAATATTGAGTACCAGGAGCATGAGCCGGACAATGAGCTCTCTCAGGCAAATACCTTAAACGGCAAAAGCATGACCGGATATATTTCCTCAAAGCACGACAAGGACTATTTTCTCATCGCCTCCGATTCAAGAATCAAGGAGAGATTCGAGGTCAGGGGCGCCAAAGGAGGCAGGATCAAGGTCTCGATCACCGATCCGATGGGTTATATCATAAAGAGCTTCGACGTATTGAACGACCGAAGGGTCGTATTTTCCGAAATGATCGACAAAAAGGGATATATTCTGATAGAGGCTGTTGCCGAAAATTATGATAATCCCTATACAATCATACTCAGAGGCGTGCAATGAGGATACGGTCGCGCACGGCTGCTTTGTTTTTTCTGCTGTCCCTGCTGTTCGCATGTTCGACGACGGAAAAAAAGGAAAAAGCCGATACCTACCTGAAACCCGGGCAATACAATTTCAAATTCGTCGGGTACGATGCCGATATCGATAATCCGGAAAATGACCGAAGGTCATATTACAAGGTATTTATCGACAAGGCCGAGGAGGGAAGGACCACCACCGGGCTTGAATCGCAGGAAAAGAGCTTTGAGGCGATGCTTATGCCGAACCGCCATCTGGTCACCGTGGAGAAGTGGGTGCTTGATAAAAAAGAGGGGAGGTACGTCAAGCTGAACAATATCGAGCAGCCGAAGCCGAATTACGTCTATTTCACGCTGCCCGAGGACCGGGCGGTCATAGTCGAGATGAAATCCACGAAAGACGGGGCTGCGGAGTTTACGGTGGATTTCCGGAGAGACTAGTCGACCAGCAAAAAATCCGGCCGCTCTTTTTTCGTCACCCCTTTTGAGTAAAAGCTTTTCACCACCGCGAGCGGTATATCGTATTCCTGCCGGGCGTTCCACAATATAAAGCCGCTGATTCCCGAGTCATGAACCGCCAGGATCTCCTCATGCAGGTATTTTTCAAAAGGGATACCCGTCATTTTCATCTTGAACGCCTGGATATAGGCCACGATCATCGCGTTCCGGGACCGAAGCTTCGCCCGGGTCGAGGTTGTGCGGACCGTGTAGTAGGGGTCGCTGTAGTACTTTTTGCTCCAGGTATAATGCGACGGGTATGCCATGGGGCATATCATGTCCACGACCTTATCGAGGCTTTCGATCTTCTGGCCGATGATGTCGTCGGTGTTCAGGGGCACCCTGCCGAACACGTCCACCGCGATCCGGGCGTTGTAGCTCTTCACCCTCTTCCGGGCGGCGGCCAGAAAATCCTCAACGAACTTGTAGCGCTGGCTGTAGCTCAGATGCCGGGTGCTGCCGGAGTCGTGAAAGCGGATATAATCGAACTGGATTTCCCTGAAACCGTTTCTGCACGCGTCCTCCGCGATCGCGAGCTTGTCTTCAAGGTAGCTTTCCGGAACCGGATATCTCCTAAGCCCGTCGGGGAACACGACTATCCGGGCGACCGGATGTATGCCGTTCTCCGTGCAGTGCCGGACATGAGGCTCCGGAACCATGCATTGTACGTTCCGCGAGCTCTGCACGTCGAGAACCAGGGTATTGATGTTTGACGATTTAGCCTTTTCAACAAAGTATTTGAGCTTCGCGAAGTTGTTCGCCGAGGCCACGGTGAGATACAGACCGCGGTAAAATTCCGGATATTTATAAGAGCTCACGGGGTAGGGGCCGCGCTCATTGTTCGTCAATTGCGCGGAAGCGGTAAAATTGTTCACTGAGCCCTTCTGAGCGCCGGGCATGATTGTGTGTACGTCGCTTGCCAGGATAAAACTTCCGATGAGGAGGATGCAGGCTTTGTTCATAATGACCTCGTACCTTGGATAAATTCGATTTTTTATGCTGATGCTCGTACCATTAAGCAGCAACCGCCGACACTGGCAATAAAAAATAAGCAGCATCTAATAAAATATCGACACAGGGTATTGACATTGAGTCATTTTTTTATTACTTATTAAAAATAAAGTATTCAATAGGCTTGTCCAAATAAGGATTGCTTCGTCGCTGGCGCTCCTCGCAATGACAGTGCGGGGCAGTTTTACAACAAGTCCAATAATTTTTCTTTTATAAATCCGGAAAAATAGAGATAAGCGACCCGCCTAGTAACAAGGCGCAAAGAATGAGAAGACGATCTTCATAACAAATTATTTTTTAGGTGCTCCATTGTATATTCCCCCTGAAACTATAGATCTGATCCGCGATAAGGCATTAATTCAGGATATCATTCAAAGATATGTCCCTTCCTTAAAAAAGAAAGGCAAAAATTATACGGGATTATGCCCGTTTCATAAGGAAAAAACGCCTTCTTTCAGCGTGTCTCCGGACAAACAGATCTTTTACTGCTTTGGATGTCATGCCGGAGGAAATGTCTTTAATTTCATCTCCAAAGCGGAGCGGCTCGATTTTCCCGACAGCGTCAAATTCGTGGCTGATCTTGTCGGGGTTCAGATCAGGGAGGATAAAAAGGGCGACTCCAGCCTGTTTGAAGCGATATACCGGTTGAATAGGGAGACTATGGACCGATATCACCGGCATATCCGGTCGGCCGCCGGTAAAACCGGGTACGGGTACATTGTGGGAAGGGGCGTTTCCGATAAAAGCATCGACGATTTTGCGATCGGATATGCCCCTGATTCGTGGGACTTTCTGGCACGGAGCACCATCACGGCGCACAATGACCTTGAGATCGCCTCTTCCATCGGGCTCATTAAAGAGAGCCAAAACAGGAGCGGCGGGTATTATGACGTGTTCAGAAACCGGATTATGTTCCCGATAATCGACGCCAAGGGGGCAGTGCTGGGCTTTGGGGGGAGGGCGATCGGCGATGACCCGCGCAAGTATATAAACTCACCGGAATCAGCGGTTTTCAAGAAGCGGAATATCCTGTACGGGTTGAACAGGGCGCTTGATTCAATAAAGGAGATGAACCGGGTGATCGTAGTGGAAGGATATCTTGATGTGATCGGATGCCACCAGGCTGAGATACGGAACGTGATCGCGCCCATGGGCACCGCGATCACCGGCGAGCAGATCAAGATGCTCGGCCGTTACTGCACGGAGGTCATTTTTCTGTTTGACGCGGATTCCGCAGGAATAAATGCGGCGATCCGGTCTATTGGCGTGGCAGAGGAAGCCAATGTTACCGTTAAAATCGGCATGTTGCCCCAGGGGGATCCTTTTGATTTTGTTATCGCACAGGGAGACCGCGCATTCATGGCAATCGTTGATTCCGCGTTAAAGCCGGTTGATTTTCGGATACAGCGCATAATGAATAACAATAACGAGAGCGTCCAGACCCTGCTTCTGCTCTTTGAGGTTATCAGGGATTTGAAGCTCGAGACGGAGAGAGACCTGTATATTAAAAAGATAAGCAGCATGCTCGGATTTGATGAGAAGTCAGTCAGGCGTGATTTTATTAAATATCCGGATTCCAACCGGACGGCAGCGATAAAAAATGTACAAATTGAAAAAAATGATCATGTTGATTTTATTACCCGGAGTTATCGGGATTTAATCAAGCTCATCGGTCACTACCCTGAATTGATAAAAAAGGCTGTTATTGATTATAACATCAATGACATACCGGACCAAATATCGCGCAATATTTTAAAAAAAATATCCGAATTATATTATGCTGATCAGGGTTTTACTATTGATAAAATATTTGACTTTTTCACCTCCGGTCCGGAAATGGCTTTTCTGACTCAGATCTTCAGCAACGAATATTCTGTACAAAATCCCGCAGCAGTGTATACGGAAATTTATATACACATGAAACTCCGCGAGATTGACGATAAAATAGAGAGATATTATGCAATAATTAAATCTCCTCCTGCAGGAAGTTCCGATAAATATATCACAGAGATCGAAATTGAGATCGAGGTGCTTCGTCGCGAGCAAGAAAAGCTATCCCAGTATATTTACAATAAGTCCCCCTGACGATTGTAACTTATAGGGATGATATATAACAAAAAATATATAAAAAGGAAAAGATGTCAATATGAGCAAAAAAGACGTGACCTTGGATGCTGTTCCTGAAGTAAAAAAATTGATTGAATTGGGAAAGCAGAACGGCGAGGTGACCTATGACGAGATCAACGAGATTCTTCCTGATAAATTGCTTAATTCAGAAAAGATCGATGACGTTTTCATACTGCTGAATCAGCTGGGGATCGAGGTTGTCGAGGAATCGACCAGAAAGGAACAGTCATTGCCCGGCGTGAAGAAGAAAGGCTCGGCAGCCAAAAAGAGCCTCTCGGCGCCGGCAGAGGCATCCCACGTCGATGACCCGATTCGCCTCTACTTGAAGGAAATCGGCAAGGTGTCGCTCCTGTCGGGTGATCAGGAGGTTGATTTGGCGAAGCGCATAGAAGATGGGGAGATCCTGATCGAAGAAACGGTGTACAATTCCGCTCTTCTGATAAATGACCTCATCAAGAACTATTCGAAGATTAAAAGCGGCAAGATCAAGCTGACCGATGTTCTCAAGATCAATCGCCTCTATTATTTTTCTTCGATCGATCTGGACAAGCTCGAGAAAAAATTCCACGAGACCATGAAGGCCATTATAGAAGAGGACAACAAAATAATCCAGACGTCCAACAGGCTGAAGAAAGTCGATCCTGAATCCAAAAAGGCCGAGGAATATAACGAGAAGATAAAAACAGCACGGGAGAATATCAGAAAAACCATCAGGAATCTGGAGATCAACGACAACGAGATTAACAAGCTGTCGGCGAAGATCAAGTCCATGGTCGCCAGGATCCAGGAGACATACGATTTTTTCGGTAAGATGGAAAAGAAATACCGCAAGGAGTTGAAAGACCTCAAGCACTTTGCCCGTAAGCTTGAAAAGCGCGAAGGGGTCGGCAAGATCGTCAGGGAGCTGTCCCTGAAGAATAAGGACGAGCTGCTCGATGTCATCAAGAACGTGCGGAACAACGAGCGAAAAATCCGGCGGATCGAGCAGGAAGCCGGCGCAACCGCCGACGATATAATGGCATGGGGCACGCAGATCAGCAACGGCCAGCGCAAGATCTCGATCGCCAAGAAAGAGCTCATCAACGCCAATCTGCGTCTCGTCGTCTCGATAGCGAAAAAATACGCCAACCGCGGCATGCATTTTTTTGACCTGATCCAGGAGGGAAACATCGGGCTTATAAAGGCAGTGGATAAATTTGAATACAAGAAGGGATACAAGTTCTCGACCTATGCCACCTGGTGGATACGGCAGGCCATAACCAGGGCCATCTCCGACCAGGCCAGAACGATCCGGGTACCGGTACACATGATCGAGCAGATAAACAAGGTCATGAGGGAAACCAGGCTTTTCCAGCAGGAGTTCGGCAGGGAGCCGAGCCCGGAGGAGCTTTCCGATCGTCTCGGATGGGTGATCGGCAAGGTCAAGGCGGTGAAAAACGTGGCGCGCGAGCCCATATCGCTCGAGACCCCGGTCGGCGAAGAGGAAGATTCCCTCCTGGGAGATTTCATCGAAGACAAGGAGGTGGCTTCTCCTGCTAATGCCGCCGCGTACCGGCTTCTGTCCGAGCAGATAAATACGGTCTTGTCGACCCTCCCCGCCCGGGAGCAGAAGGTCATCCGCATGCGGTTCGGACTGGATGACGGTTATTCCCATACGCTGGAAGAGGTGGGGTACGTCTTCAAGGTAACCAGGGAGCGCATCAGGCAGATCGAAGCCAAGGCCCTGCGGCGTCTGCGCCATCCCACCCGCGCCCGGAAATTGAAGGATTACCTGGATCACGTATAACATTCATCCGGTACTAAGCAAGACAGAATGCATCAAATCAAGACAGTAGCGATTATCGGCGCCGGCGCGTGGGGCACTGCTGTTGCCAAGAGCATTGCGGAATCAAGGCCGCAGGTGGCGGTCAAGATCTGGGCTCATGAGAGATCGGTGGTCTCGTCCATCAATGCCGCCCGCGAGAATGAATTTCTGCCGGGAATAAAGCTTCCTCCCAATATAACGGCCTATGCCGGTCTCCGGGAGGCTCTTGAAGGAGCTCACGTTGTTCTCCTCGCTCCTCCCTCCCGGTTCATTTTTGATATCGCCCAAAAGATGGCCCGATACGTGACCGCGGAAATGTACGTGGGATTTCTGACCAAGGGCTTCTGCAAGCTGCAAAACAGGGTACTCACCATATCTCAGGCCATAGAAAAGGCTGTTCCCCGGCTTGAAGGGAAGGTCGTCGCTATTTCAGGACCCAGCCACGCGGAGGAGGTATCCCGGGGGTTTCACACCTGCCTCAATGTCGGGAGCCGGTCGGCCGGGTCTCGCGCGGTGATCGCGGAGCTCCTGACCTCGGATTTTCTCCGGTGCCGTCAGACCGACGATATCCGCGGCGTTGAGGTGGGGGGGACTTTGAAAAATCCGGCAGCCATTGCGGCCGGGATGATCAGTGCGCTGCCGCATTGCGGCGACAACCTGGCCGGCGCCCTCATAGCGGAGTCGCTCAAGGAGATGATACGGCTCGGAAGGCTCTTCGGGATCAGCGATGAAACAATGATCGACATATCGGGGCTGGGCGATCTTGTGGCAACCGCGTTAAGCAGGCACAGCCGCAACCGGAGGTTCGGCAGGGACATAGCTAAAAAAATACTGGAGCGGGGCAAGACCCTCGGCTTTCCGGGCAGGATCATGGCGCGGCTCAGGCCGAAGAGCATCATAGAGGACATGAGCCGGAGCTTCAATTATCTGGCGGAAGGCGCTTACGCGATCGAGCCCCTTATCGAGCTTGCCGAATCCGAGAATATATCGATCCCCCTATACCGCTCCCTCTATGAGGTGCTGCTCAATAAAAAAGACCCGTCGCTCCTTATCGAGACGATAAAGGATCCGTCGCGATTCAACGAGCTGTATTATAATACGAAGACCCGGCTCCTGAGCAGGAAAGGCGGCCTGGAAGGCGCAAGCGGCAGAGTCTTCAGAGGGATGATAATCGACAAGATTGTCGAGAAATTCACGGCGCAGCGGGCCGGGCAGGCGGGCGGGTACGAGGCGGGCGAAGTCATACGGCATCTTCATGAATTCTACGGCTCGGCCGCGGCCTTGTCCGGCGATACCATCCCGGCGGCCGAACAAAGCCTTGCAAACCGGCTTTCAAGGGAAAACTATGCCGAATCGATCAGGCAGCTCGCCGAGCTTTATTTTAAACGCATTGCCGACAATTTTTATCCGCCGTTTAAATGGCTGTTCCACCTGTATACCCTGTTTGTCCGGATTATTGATTTGTTTTCACAACCCAGATCCCCGATCATCGTTTCAGGCCGGTTGAAGGGCATACGGGGGATAGGGAGCGCGGCCAACATTCTGTACGTGTCAACCTTCACCAGCGTGTATGATTTCGTGCTTTTAATCATCGCCATCTTGAGGAAGGGGCTTCCCTTTCCCCGTTTTTTCATAAGCGCGGATGCGCTTGATCACCGGCATGCTTCATTCTACCGGCAGGTGGGAGGGTTTCTTGTCGACCGGGGCATGCTGGAGAATCTGCTCTACCGGGAGACTCTGTGCCAGTATCTGTCCATTCTGGCCGGGCACGGCGTGCCGGTGCTCTATTCCCCTTTTCACTCGTCCGGGAAGAATTCCGATCAAACCGAAAACGAGGTTTTTACAGCAATCACCGAAGCACTCTTCACGCATACCGCGGACACGGCCCTTGTGCCGGTGGAGGTCTCCTATCTGCGCAGGCCGGCCGTACCGGAATCCGGAACCCTGCCGCTCAGGAAGGTCGCCGCAAACGCAGTATCGATCAATTTCTCGGAGCCTCTGTACCTGTCTGAGTACGCGCACCGGCCATCAAGGGTGACCGATGTTGCCGGAGTGCTTAAAAGCGTCTGGCTCACGGACAAGAAGGTCTTCCCCCATTATCTGCTCTGCAAAATCCTCGTGCAGAACAACTTCAGCGTAAAACTCGATTCGGCGGTAAAGTTGGTTGAAGGCTATATCTCACGTGAGGGGAGGCGGTTTGATTACCGTCCTCCCGTGATCGTTAAAAGGGGCTTGAATTTCCTCATCAGAAGCGGCAGCGCCGCGGTCAGGGACGGGCGAATCGTCGCTCTGAACGCCGCCGACATCGAGTTTTATTCCGGCATGCTGGAATGATCACCCGCGATCCCGGACCCGTCATGAGCCTCGCCTCGTGAAAAGCTCTTCCAGCTGCCTGCACGCCTCCTCGACGCTGCGGGCCGTAAGCACAGCGCCCCCCTCACGATCGTCGACCCGGATGGCGGGGAATTGTGCGCTCCATCCCGGTGCGAAGGCACAGCAGATAACCGGCTTGCCGTAGATCCAGGCGTAGGCGAGTTCGGAAAGTGTGCCTGCCTTGCCGCCGACGGCGACAAGGGCGTCCGCGGAAAGGACATTGATTACATTTCTCGCGTACCCGATTCCGGTCGGAATCACGATCGTGCAGTATTTGTTCGACCGTTCAAGCTCCTCCCCGGGAAGAATGCCGATGACCGTACCGCCGTGCTCGGCAGCTCCGCGGGAGGCTGCCTCCATGACGCCGCCCCTGCCTCCGGAGATGAGCACCCACCCCTTTTGCGCGATGAATTTCCCGATTGAATACGCCGCGCCGAGGTTTTGCGTATCATCGGACGAGCCTATGACCACCACCTGTTTCTTTCGCATGATATTTTTTTCCTTAGAGTTCCTCCAGAATCAGGTATAACGCCTGCGGTGAATCGATCTCCCGGTGAAGCACCTTATAGGGGATGCTGTTCCCTTTAAAGACGAAGTCTATCCTGTTTCTCTTTATATCCAGGCGCTCTTTAATTTTTTCATCGTACAGGACAAGGTATCTGAAGACCGAGTGGGCGAATATTTTCACCCCTGCCGGATAGGTCTTTGAGAGGGTCTCTACAATGAGGTCGGAGAACTCGATCATGGGATAAATGCCGATATGCGCAAAGGCTTCATAGGGATTCAACAGGAAAAAATGATCGATATAGAAACGGCCGCCCCCCGCCGCATTGACTATCCGGGAGATTGCCGCGGACAGGTCATTGATGTAATTCAGCATGACCGGAAAGCGCCGGTCTTTTTTTTTCAGAAACAACATCTCAAGCAGATCCGAGAGGAATTGGAAATCTCTCATCGTGAATGCCTCGGATGAGCTCACCGCGGCGAGTATCAAGGTTCGTCCGGTAACTTTAATTTTATCCAGGGCGAGAAAAAATCCCCCTCTGTCGCCCCCGGCAAGGGGTATACGGCCGGCCGCTTCCTCGGTCCGGCTTTCATAATCACGTTTTATCAGCTCCGGAAGGGCGTTCATTAAAACCGTATCCCCGCAGAAAACGAGAGGGACGGGGCCCGTGTCATCAAGCGCGAACAGCGCGGTCAGAATCGCGCCGTTGGATCTGTTGTGGTCGTAGAGAAGTCCTTTGATAAAACCGGGCGCGTCGTCGGATATATACTCTTTTTCAAGCTTCTCGTATTCACGGAGGAGATTTTTATAATCATCACGGCTCTGATCGACGGAGCGGGTACCCTCGCTCCGGGCCCGGATAGCGTCCTGTATGCGGTTAATGAGAGCTTCGATGTCGGCGCCGTTATTCATAATTATCCGGTTTCTATAAATCACACCCCCACCCCCGGCCCTCCCCCGTCAAGGGGGAGGGAGGAAGCGTAATTCAATGCTGTCCGGTATAACCGGAATGACCCCAAAAAGAAAAAGAGCGAATCCTCGGACTTCATGCCCTCCAATACCCGGCAGAGGGCTTCTTCATCATGCATGATGATCTTTTCGAATTTAAAAGAATCTGATCCTGTGGGCCGGTAGCAGCGCGCGTCGTCAAGGGCGAAATACACGGTCGGCAACCCGCATTGCTCAAGCAGGGACAGTATCCCATTAATATTTTTGTCCTTCATAAGGGTCAGGATAAGCGTGATTTTATTGCGGGCGTATTTTTCCCGTACGAATTTTATCATAAGCTCCATCGCAGCCTCATTGTGAGCCGGATCATACAGGATAAGCGGCGAGGCTCGAAGGATCTGGTATCTTCCCGGTACCACCGCGGTGCGTATCCCCAGCCTGATCTTCTCTTCAGTCAGATTCGGAAAGAGTTTCCGGGAGATAAGCGCCGCGGTGACCGCCAGGGAGCTGTTCGTGATCTGTATCGGGAGGGGACTGCCCACTTTTAACCGCCGTATCTTTTCCGGGGGGCCGGCGTTCAGGGAATAGTCGAACAGATATCCATCGTCATTTTCAACTATGTTCGTTATTGAAAAATCCCGCTCAAGGGCGAACGCCTTCGACCGGTTCCTTTGGGACGCCGAATCGATGATATCAAGAACCATCGGATACTGGTTCGCGGTGACGACCGGGACTTTGTATTTAATGATTCCGGCTTTCTCCCGGGCGATCGCCTCCAGCGTGTTTCCCAGAATATCCATATGATCCAAGGAGATGCCGGTTATGACCGAGCAGCATGGAGTAACCACGTTGGTGGAGTCCAATCTGCCCCCCAGGCCGGTCTCAATCACGGCGATATCGACGTGATTCTCGGAAAAATATCTGAAGGCGCACGCGGTTAGGACATCGAAATATGTGGGCATAATACCGGTTGAATCCAGGGAAGCGCTGATATCGTCGACATAGCCGCCGAACACCTGATCAGGAATGTTTTCGTCCTGGATTTTTATCCGCTCGTTGATTTCCAGAAGATGCGGCGAGGTATACAGACCGGTCCGATATCCTGAATTCATGAAGATGCTGTTGAGCATGTGTGCGACTGACCCCTTGCCGTTGGTGCCGGCGATATGTATGGATTGAAAGGCCGCGTGCGGATTCCCCGCCAATTCCAGCACTGCGCGGACATGATCCAGATCCTGGCTGTAATTGGTCCGGTTCTCGTTGTTGATGAATCTGCTAAGCTTTTCCCGTATCATGTTTTTCGCGCAGCCGTCCGGATATGGCTGATTTGACGGCGCCAAAAGGCGCTTCTTTCCCGGTCCAGAGCTCGAACTGTTGTAAGCCCTGGTATATGAGCATGTCGATGCCGTTGATTATTGCACACCCCTTTTCCGCGGCAGCGGCAAGGAGTTTCGTCATACGGGGGGAGTAGACGATATCGAAAACCGCGTGCCGTTTCACGAGCAGCTCGTCGCTGATCGGCATGGAGCCGGTGTCCGGAGCCATGCCCACCGGCGTGGCGTTGATGATTATATCGACCCCTTCCATAAGCTTACGGTCTAAATCGCTGATGAGCAGGCCGCGCACCTGCGTATACTGCTTCTCAAGATCCCGGACGAGGCGTTCGACCCTCGGCGCGTTCCTGCCCGCCACAATAACGGCGGCGCCGCTTTGCAGAAGGGCGAAGGCGATAGCCCGCGCCGATCCGCCGTTGCCCAGAACAAGCGTATTCGAGTCGGCAGCATTGATTTTTTTTGCGGCAAGAGCCTGCACGGCACCGGAACCGTCGGTGTTGTACCCGGTAATCAATCCTCCGGTATTTACCAGCGTATTGACCGATCCGATATCCGCCGCACGGGGATCGACGGCGTCCAGGCACTCGAGCACATCGATTTTAAACGGGATCGTTATTGCCGCGCCCTTTATATCCAGCGATCTCATGGACGCCACGGCTGCCCGTATGGACGGAGGCTCAAAGGCGAGAAATACCGCGTTGGCGCCGATTTTTCTGAATGCCGCATTGTGCATGACCGGCGACAGGGTGTGCCGCACCGGGCTTCCGAATATGCAGTAGAGTTTCGTTTGTGAGTCTATTTCAAATTGCTTCATCGGCACGATATGGATGCCACAAATCAATTTTGTCAATTAGATTTGCATTTGTGCGAAACCAGGGGGTGATCAATACACCCTGAAATTTAATTCACGTTCCGCGAACGCGGGGGCGTAAAATAAATTTGACAGATCGGGGAGTACATTTAAGGTTCACCCCATGAGAAAAATCGGCATTATTGTAAACGCCAATGCGAAAAAGGTCAGAAGAGGGAAAATAACCGCGGAAGGTTTTCGCAGGGCGGGCGATGATCTGATCGATCTGGCGATGACCGCGACATTCGAGGAGCTCGATGCCGCGATCCGGAAATTCAGGAAATCCGGTTATCCCTATATCGGCATAGCGGGCGGCGACGGCACGATTCACCACGTACTGACGCGCCTGATTAATATTTACCGGGGGAAAAATCTTCCCTCCATCCTCCTCCTCAAGGGAGGGAACATGGATAATATCGCGCGCTCTGTAGGGTTGCGGGGGAGCGGCGTATCGATATTACAGCGCATGGCTGAAACGCTTAAGCGGGGCGGAGATCCGGAGATGCGCGTGCGGGACACGATACGGATCGGCGACCGGTATTGCAGCCTTTTCGGGATCGGCTTCGTGATCAACCTTTTGCGTGAGGTATATGCGGGCGAAGAGAAGGGGATAAAGCAGAATCTGATCGCCGTGGCCAAAGCGGTCCGGGAGGCTCTTCTGCAGCCGGCGAATGGGAAACTATTCCAGGGGATACAGGCTACGGTTACCGTCGATGGAAAAAAAATCGGCTTCACCGATATTACCGCGATCATGGCAGCCACGGTGGAGGGTGTGGGAATGGGATTTAATCCCATGAGCAAGGCCCTGGAGAATCCTCATACCTACCATGTACTGATCACCGGTTTTAACGGACGCCAGATAATTACCCATATTCTTCATATCAAGAATGGATGGGAGATCAAACACCCTCTGGTTTGCGACGTCACTGCGGACCGGCTTGCCATTAAGAGCGATGCTCCGTTCAGCTATACGATGGACGGCGATATTTACGACTCAAGGGGAAAGCTGGCGCTTTCAGCAGGCCCTGCGATATGCTATATACATGTGTAAGAGCTCAATTATGAATGAGAATCCATTATATCGCCTGCTGAACCCTGCGTCCATTGCCACGGTCGGTGCGGGAAACAATTTCGCAAAAATGGGAACCATGCATGCCATGAGTATCATCAAGGACGGATACAGCGGCAGGTTTTACCCGATCCATCCCCGTGATGATACGGTTCTGGGCCATGCGGCATTCAGAACCGTGCAGGAGCTTCCGGAAACTCCGGAGCTTGCCATACTGATCGTGCCTTCGAATCAGGTGCCGGGGCTTCTCGAAGATTTCGGGGCCCGGGGCACCAAGAGCGCTATTATAATATCCGGTGGTTTCGGAGAAGCCGGTGCTGAAGGTGAGCGGATGCAGAATAAACTCAACGAGATATCCGCCCGGTATGGGATCCGGTTTCTCGGCCCCAACTGCATGGGTATCATCAATACCGAGATATCATTAAACACGACCGTAATCCCGTACGACCTCGGACCGGGCTCACTCGGGTTTGCCTCGCAGAGCGGCACGTACGTGACCCAGACGATCATCTATCTCGGCAAAAGGGGGATACGCTTCAGCAAAGCCATAAGCGTCGGCAACAGCGCCGACATCGACATCATCGACGCGCTGGAATATCTCGGCAGCGATGCCCAGACCAGGGCGATCTCCCTCTATATTGAGGGAATCAGGGATATACCCCGCTTTGTCGAAACAGCCCGGAGGATTACGCCGCTCAAGCCGGTGCTGGCCCAGTACGTGGGCGGGTCGGCGGCCGGTGCGCGGGCGAGCTTAAGCCATACCGGGACCATGGCGGCGCCCGATCATCTGTATGACGGGCTGTTCAGGCAGGCCGGTATTATCAGAGTCCACACGGTCGCGGACCTGTATGCTTTCGGACACATGCTCGCCGTGCAGCCGCGGCTCGAAGGGAACCGCATCGGCGTGGTCACCAATTCCGGGGGACCGGGCTCGTCGATCGCCCACGCCCTGGATAAGGGAGGGCTCGCCGTTCCCGAATTTTCAAAGGCTCTGCAGCAGAGGCTGCGGGAACTGTTGCCTCCTCATGCGCCGTGTAAAAACCCCGTAGATCTTACCTTCCACACGGATCTTGAGGTACTGGGAGTCAAAATTCCCGGGATGGTGCTCGCAAGCGGCGAGGTTGACGGGATCATCCTTCATGGAGTCATGTCATCCGGATTTACGAAAGCGCTGCGGCCGCATCTGAAAGGCTTCATAGACGGCTCCATGTTTGATAATTTTACGGACATGATGGCGGGGACGTCTCGGAAGATTGTCTCATTTGCCGATTCATGTACCAAGCCGGTCGCGGTATCAAGCTTCTTCGACCGCGACGATGATTGCACGGCAATGTACGAGGACCACAATGTTCCGGTTTTTGATTCGCCGGAGAAGGCCGCAAACGGCATGGTCTGCATGCTCCAGCACCTCCGCATTCGGGAGCGGAAGCCCTGGAGGCCGGTTACGCTTCCGGAGCCCTTAAAAGAAGCCGTAGAGTTGATCGGCCGGTCCTTATCATCCGGCCTGATGAATCTGGACGAGCACGATTCAAAGCGTTTCCTGGGATATTACGGCATCCCGGTGATCGAGGATACACTGGTCGATTCGGAAGGGGAGATAGCCGGCGCGTCGAGGAAAATCGGATTTCCATTGGTTGTAAAAGCCTCTGCTCCCGATATTTTACACAAGACCGGAAAAGGGCTCATATACCTGAATCAGAACTCGCCGGAAGAGGCTTCCCGGTCATACCGGAAAATACAGGAGGCTGCGGGCAGGCGCGTGCCCGTGATAATGAGCCGGATGGTGAGGGGCGAGAGGGAGTTTGCAGCCGGCGCAGTCATTACGGCCGGGTTCGGCCCTGCCGTAATGTTCGGCCTCGGCGGGATTTTCACCGAGGCCCTGGGAGACGCCGTGTTCAGGCCTGCGCCGATCACCGCGGACGACGGACTTGAGATGATCCGGGAAATCAGGGCCCGCAAGCTTCTCGGCAGCTTCCGCGGCATGCCGGAGGTGAACATCGAGTCCCTTGCCGGAATTCTTCACCGGTTGAGCATCATCCCGCTTCTGCATCCGGAGGTGGCCGCGATTGATGTAAAT
>Ga0154758_123_pt4 | contig 36585 bp, 27 predicted proteins | sample Rifle2008BG16ft_FD_105766 | JGI IMG/M metagenome (GOLD analysis project Ga0154758, IMG submission 105766) | Spirochaetes bacterium RBG_16_49_21
CCAGTTCGTGAAGGACAAGGCAACGGGCCTTCCGCAGCAGGCTTCGACCGTGAGCGCCGCTGAAGGCGGGGATGCGCATCCCCGCCTTCAAGGGATTGCCGCGATAAATGCTGCCGCTAAATCTGAAGATAAAGCTACGATAATACCGGAGCATGGAATAAAACGCATGGTGCTCGAGGTCGCGGCCGAGCCGATCGATAAGAAGGCGTCCCCGGGGAAGGATTTTGAAGGCGCCGCCGTCCTCATCACCGATGACGGACGCGGCATAGCGAAGAATCTGCAGAAGCTATTCATGGTCAAGAAGGCGACCGTCGAGATACTCGATCTTAAAATAGCTTCTGATGAAGGAAAACTTCAGGCTGAGATCGGCCGGATCGGGAAATCAATGAAGCTTAACGCGATCATTCATCTCTCCCCGCTCGAAGAGTCGAAGCCGATCGAGGATATGAGCTTTACCGAATGGCGGGGAGCGATGTTTCGAAGAGTCAAATCGCTCTATATGATCGCCAAGGCATTTCAGAAGGATCTCATCGAGAACGCTCAATACGGCAGCGCATGCCTGGTCAGCCTCACCGGCATGGGCGGCACGTTCGGGATCGAACAATATGAGGCGTCGGATCCGATAGCCGGGGGCGTTACCGGGCTGACCAAGAGCCTCAATAAAGAGCTCGGCGGCGTTCTGGTGAAGTCGATCGACATCAGCCCCGGGCACAAGCCCATGCAGGCAGCCAAGAAAATCATGGAAGAGATCCGGCTCGGCGGCAGGCGCGTTGAGGTAGGATATGTCGGCGATAAGCGGATGGTGACCCGGGTTGTGGAGCGCAGGCTCGATCCCGGATCAGCGCCGAAGCACGATGTCGAGCCGGGAGCGGTCTTCGTCGTCGCCGGCGGAGGATACGGGATAACCGCCGAAATCGCCAAAGACCTCGCCGCGCACCTGAAGGTGCGGCTCGCACTGGTGTCCATAGAGAAGCTGCCGGAAAATACGGCGCAGATCGCGGCAATGAGCGAGCCTGAATTCAGCTCGTTCAAGGATACGGTGGTGAACGGGCTCAAGGCGTCGAATGAGCGGGTGACGCCCATGATGATCCAGAAGGAGTTGGGGAAATATACAACTGCGCTTGATATATACCGGAACATCGTTGAGATGAAGGCCCTTGGAGCGCCGGATGTGGAATACTATTCCTGCGACGTGACCAACCCGGCGAGGGTAGCGGAGGTGCTTGCCGAGATACGAAAGAGGTTCGGCGCGATCAACGGAATCATACACGGCGCCGGACTCGAGCAGAGCAAGCTCATGGAGGACAAGAAATACGAGGACTTCTGCCGCGTGCTCGACGTCAAGGCGGACGGGGCCTTTAACCTGGTCGAGCTCACGAAAAACGACGCGGTGCGGTATTTCATACCGTTCGCTTCGATATCGGGACGGTTCGGCAATATCGGCCAGACCGATTATTCCGCGGCGAACGACCTCCTGAACAAATACTCACAATTGGTGAACCGGCGGTTCGCGGACAGAGGCACGAGGGCCGTTTCCATGAACTGGACCGGATGGAAGGACGTGGGCATGGCGACCCGCGGCAGCATCGCCAGGATATTCGAACAGAGCGGCATTGATATGATCCCGCTCGAAGTCGGCAGGACCAAGGTGCGCGAGGAGCTCCTTTTCGGCGGCGACGCGGAGGTGCTCGTCGCCGGGAACGTGGGGCAGATCGACTGCGACGCCATTGTGGCGGGCCCCCGGACAAAGGATTTCCTCGCAGCCTCAAGTATCATACACGGCGAGCGGGAGCGGTATCCGATGATCGACGAGCTCGCCGAGCTTGTGCCGGGTAAACGGATCGTGGTGAAGAAAAAGCTCGATCCGAACACGGACCTCTATCTTGCCGATCACGCGATCGACGGCGTTCCTTATTTCCCGGCGGTCATGGGGATTGAAGCCTTCAGCGAGACCGCGCTTCTTCTCTTCCCGGACAAGCGGGTCCGCACCCTGAAAAACGTCGAGTTTAAATACCCGGTCAAGCTTCTAAAAGAGAAGCCGGTTGAGATCATCATCACCCTGGAGGCGGCGGCTGAAAGGGGGGGGGATATTGAGATCGCGGCAAAAATCGAGAGCGAGTTCTTTTCCAAAGACGGGGCCAAGCTGGGCGGCAACCGGCTCCATTTCCGGGCGGATATGATCCTTTCGGAGAATCCCGGGGAGATGCCGCATATGGAGGGGAACGGAATCATCCTCGCTGCGATAAATCGCCGGGGGAATGAGGATGGCATTAAGATTAAAGATAAGGAGATATACAAGCGCCTCTTTCACGGGCCGAAGTTCCAGGTGCACGGGGGAGTGCTTGAGATTGATAAAGACGTGATCGTCGGAAAGATCGCAGTAGACGGTGCAGCCCTGTTCAGCACGGTGGCAAAGCCCCGGTTCGTCGCGACTCCGATGTTCCTTGAAGCTGCACTCCAGAATGCCGGCATCTACGGCATGGTCACCGCGGCCGTCTCGTCGCTCCCCGAGGCCATAGGCGAGATATCCTTTAAGCCGGTTCCGGACGATGTATCCGAGCTTTATGTGTGGGCCCGGCACGTCGGCGTCACCAACGGCGGAAATCTTTACCATACCCAGATCGTGGACAAGGACGGCAACGTGTACGCAGCGCTCCGGGATTATCGTATGATTAATACCGGCGAGCTAACTGAGGGTGAGCGGTTTGAATAACGTCATTGAAGCGCTCGAACAGCGCGGCCTTATACTCGCGGTCATGGAGATCTCATCCATCCGCCCGCTCGCGGAAAAGGAGTGCGGCCAAGTGTGGCGCCTCATCCTCTCGCCGGAGGAGATATCCTGCCTGAACGGAATGAAGGTCATGAAACGGAGGTGTGATTTTCTCTCCGGCCGCATAGCGGGAAAGCGCGCGGTCAGGCGATTCATGAAAATGAAACGGATTCCGGGGTCGGATCGCGCTGATCCCGGATTTCAGGATATCGATATACGGCGCACCGGCACGGGCGCGCCCCGGGTCTATCTGAATAATTCCCCCGGGGGCATGGGCATATCCATCTCCCATTCCCCCTTTTACGCGGCGTCGGCGGTCTGCTCCGGCGCACAATACGCCGGCATCGGCATCGATATCGAGAAGATCGAACCGCGTCACGAATCGCTCCTGCACGTCGCCTTCCGCCCCTCCGAGATACGCGCGCTCCAAAGGGGGAGCCGGCAAAATCCCGGCGCTCCGCCTGAACAGGTCACCCGTTACTGGTCCTTGAAGGAGGCCGTGCTTAAGTCGATGGGAATCGGCCTCAACGTCGATCTCAAGGATATCGAGATCAGCGAAAACGATTCGGGAGCGGTCCGCGTCGCCTGTGAAAACGAAGTGAAGGAGCGCCTGAGCCGACTCGGCAATCATTATATCGATGCGGCGAGCTATCTCGTCGGCGATCATGTGCTGTCGGTGGCTATGCTGGTGAGAGGGGACTGACCTCATCCCCCCCGTCCCCCCTTCTCCTCAATAAGAGAAGGGGGGTGCATTAGGCTTATTGTTATAAGCGCCCCTCTCCAATTTGGAGAGGGGGTGGGGGTGAGGTCAGTCTTTGTAAGAGATAACCGGGTAGCTGCTATACAGCATTTTATAAATGGCTAGAGTGTTGAACCTAAGGAGAAAATAATGGCGATAAAATATAATGATCTGCAATTCATAATCGAGAAATGCCTTGACTGGGAGATGCTTTCCTCGGTCCAGGGCAGGGAATCCAGCCCGGACGACTACGTGATGAGCCTCAAAACGATCGCGCAATTCTGCGAAAACCAGGTCGAGCCTGCTGCAGAGGAGATCGACGCGGAGGGCTGCCGCCTTGATGTCTCCGCCGACGGGAAGCGTGAAGTGTGCATCCCCGAGGCGATGAGGCGAAATATCAAGAGCCTCATTGATCTTGGATTCTTCTGCGGAGCGACCATCCCTGAAGAAGCAGGAGGTTTCGGCCTCCCCCTGACCTCATTTTTCGCAGTCGGCGAGATCCTTTCCATGTCCGACGGGAGCATCGGCCTTTCGCCCATGCTCCAGGAGGGGTGCGGCCAGGTAATTTGCGAATACGCGAATGAAATCATCAAAAAGGATTACCTGCCGAAGCTTATGAGCGGCGAGCGGATCTGCAGCATGGGACTGACGGAGCCGGGCGCGGGCAGCGATCTCGCGGTGATGCAGACTGCCGCGGTTCCGGCAGAACCCGGCGATCATTCGCCGCGGGTAGAGGAGCTCCGCAAGATGGGTGACGTGTATCTCGTGAGCGGCACCAAGATATTCATAACGAACGGGTTCGGCGACGTGCTGGTGCTCGCGAAGACGCCGGAGGGGATCAGCATGTTCCTCGTGTACCAGGAGGATAAGACGGTTGCGCGCGTTGAAAAAAAGCTCGGGATCAAAGGATCCCCTACCTGCGAGATTTTTTTCGATAAATCGCCCGGCGTCCTCGTCGGAAAACTCGGCGAGGGCCTGGTGCCCAATATGATCAAGCTCATGCACATTGCGCGACTCGGGGTCGCCACCCAGGGGCTCGGGATCGCGCAGAAGGCGCACGAAATGGCGGTCAATTACGCGACGAACGACCGCGTCCAGTTCGGCAAGAAGATCGCCGAGCTTCCGCCGGTGCGGCAGATACTTTTCGAGGACGAGATCGCCCTGCAGGCGTCGCGGATACTCACGTATACCGCGGCGTATTATTTCGATCTGGTCGAGGCCGCCAGGACGGCGATTAAGAAGAGGCCGGCGGAAGCGGACGAGCTCAGGAAAAAGCTTCAGCGCTATCTGCGTATAGCAGGGATTTACATCTCGCTCGCGAAGCTGGACGCGTCCGAGCTCTCGAACCGTGTAACCTACAATTCGACGCAGGTTTACGGCGGCTACGGTTTCACCAAGGAATATCCCCTCGAGCGGCTGTACCGCGACGCCAGGATCACGAGCATCTACGAGGGCACAAGCCAGATACAGATCGAACAGGTATTCAATGAAACCTACTATTTCGACAAGCTCGGCCTCATCAACCAGTACAAGCTGGGCGACGGCCGCTCTTTTGTCGAGAACGACAGGAACCGGCTTTTTTTCGACAATATGCTGAATGACTACAAGGAGGAGGCGTCGCGGCGATCGGCAGGCAAAAGTTCGGTCCAGGCAATGCTCCGCGACCTCGACCGGATGCGCGGATGCCTCAAAGAGGCGCGCGAGCGCCTGTTCGCGGAAGAGCGGAAGCGGGGCAAGGACGAAGGCCGGCGTTTCAATGCGCTCAACCAGATGTATTACGTCGATCTCGTGGGGGAGATACTCAAGGGATATCTTCTCCTCCGCCAGGCGACAATATCGGATCATAAGGAGGCGGTCGCCAAGGCGTATATCGCCCGTGCTGTTATACGCGCCGATTATCTTAAGAACATGGTAACATCCGGAATCGAGGACGTCATCAACGGCGATTATCTGAAAGTTGTTTCTACATAATAATCATTTTTGTTTAGATTTTTATGCAAACCGAGTGTCGCGTCTTTTTTCCTGAATAATGATTAATTTGTTGACTTTTAATGTAATTTTTTAATATAAACTGACTAAATATATTATTCGCTTTTTTATTAATTAATGATCTGTATTTTTAAAAATGGGTAGGGAGATGGAGTCTCCTTTAAAATAAAAACGGACTTCAGGGAAAGAGCTATCTGCTCATTTCGGGAAAAGCAATTCATCTATATGAAATCCAATTGCGCAATAAAAATAATCGAGGAAGTTTGATCTCAAATCGGCTACTTAATTTTGACATAATTGAGGTATGATCTAATGAATAGTAACATCCAGGTTACAGAGAAACAAAATTAATGTAAAGGGGGAATTACCAATGAAGAAGTTGAGCAAGAAAATTTTATTATTGGCCGTGGTCTTCTTATTTGCGCTGTCGTTCTCTGTGGGTGTATTTGCGCAGGAGATCAAGATTGGCGTGATCGGCCCGATGAAGTTTGTGCAGGGTCAGGGTCATTGGAATGGCGCGGTCCTGGCCGCCGAAGAGATTAACGCCAAAGGAGGCATTCTGGTTGGCTCCCAAAAGATGAAAATCAAGCTGGTTAAAGCGGATTCCAACGAATTTCTCAATGTCACGGACGCCACCAATGCCATGGAGCGGCTCCTCACGAGCGACAAGGTGGACTTTATTGTGGGCGGTTTCCGGACCGAGGCCGTTCTGGCCATGCAGGACATCGCTATGGAGAAGAAGAAGATTTTTATCGGCTGCGGGGCAGCCCATCCCGAGCTCTGCCAGAGGGTGGCCAAGGATTATAACACCTACAAATATTTTTTCCGCGGCACGCCTTTCAATTCCACATACCTTGTTAAAACGGCTTTCATTCATTTGGGCACTGTTGCAGCAGTATTAAAACAAACCTTGAACATCCCCAAAATAAAAGTCGCTGTGGTGGCGGAAAAAGCATTATGGGCGGATCCGATGATCCCGGCGGCAGAGGGCGCCATCCCTAAAATGGGCATGGAGGTGGCAGGTGTTTGGAGACCATCTTCGGTGGCCACGGATGTTGCCGCCGAACTGTCCGCCATCCAGCGTTCAGGAGCCCATATTATTTTTACGGTTTTTTCCGCATCAGTGGGAATTCCCTTTGCCAGACAGGCGGGCGAACTCAAGATCCCGGCTATGATGCTCGGTATCAATGTGGAAGCCCAGAAGGACGGCTTCATGAGGGCCACCCAGGGCAAGGGGAACTATGTGATGTCCTCGAATACCTATTGCCGTGAGGTCGAGTCCAATGAAAACACAAAAGCCTTTCTTACCGCCTATGTGCGAAGATTCGGCGAGACGCCGACCTATACCGCTGATACCTACTCCGCTATTGTCTATACGCTTGCACCGACCATTACCCAGGCCGGTACACTGGATGCTGACCGGATAGTGTCTGTCCTGGAAGAGCGTGTGTACAAGAGCGCTTCCGGCACCGTAAAATATATGAAGGATGATCAAGGCCGGCACCTCCATGATCTGACATGGGGACCGGGATACCTGACCGGAATTGCCACTCAATGGCAGAACGGCAGGCTGGTGGGAGTCTGGCCCAACAACTGGAAAGCGACCCCGGATTCGCCACCGGTCACCTACTATGGAATAGTTCCTATTAAGATACCGCCATGGATGATCGAAAAGTATAAGAAATAAATAATCCGGCGTGAAGCCGCCCGCCCCTCCCTACTGAAGCGCGGAGGGGCGGGTGCTTTTCATGTTCTGAGCAAATAATGAGGTTATAATAATGAATCTCGCAATAGACATCATCATCAGCGGTCTGATCAGCGGCAGCATATACGCGCTTCTCGCTATCGGTTTTTCCCTTATTTTCGGGGTAGCCCGCATCGTGAATCTCGCCCACACCGCCTTTTACATGGTGGCCGCCTACTGTATTTACGTCGTCACCCAGAAGATTGGCTTAAACCCCGTGTGGGGCATGGTTGCAGCCTTCGTTCTGGTCACCCTGTTGGGCATGATTTGCTATAAGTTCTTCATCAACCCCATCCGCGAACACGAGGGTGCCGTGCTGATAGCCACCATAGCCCTGGGCATAATCTTCCAGGAGGTTATGTCAAACATATTCACCGGTACCTATTTGAGTGTCCCCGCACTCATAGAGGGATATTTCACCATCTTGGGTGTAAAAGTTTTTTTTCAACAGCTCCTCACATTTGGCGCGACCTTGTTCATAATGGCGGTATTGTGGGCGCTTTTGAGGAGGACCAAACTGGGTTTGGCCATCCGATCCACCGCTCAAGACCGGGAAGTTGCCAACCTCATGGGAATTAATGAAGCCCGGGTTGCCATGGTTACCATGGGACTCTCCGTCGGATTGGCCGCCCTCACCGGCTCTGTGGTCGTACCCCTCACCATACTTGAGCCGCACATGTGGCTCAGCCCGCTGATCATGATGATGGCGGTCGTGGTACTGGGCGGCCTCGGCAGCCTTAAGGGCAGCTTCATCGGTGCGTACATACTGGGCTTTGCAGAGGCATTGGTGGTGTTTCTTGCTCCCATGGGCGCTTTTCTGAAGGGTTCGGTGGCCCTGTCAATCATGATCCTGGTATTGCTCCTCCGTCCTGAGGGCCTCTTTGGCGTGTATTTCGAGGAAGAAAGGTAGATAACTATGAAGGTCATTCTATTTTATATAAAAAAACTTTTTACTATTTCCAAAAACGAAGTGCTTGTTCTCCCATCCAGGGTTGTTGTCGTGCTATTTTTTCTCTTTCTGCTCTTATTACCCGTGTTTACCAAAGATGACTATATCCTGCGCATTTTCACCCTCACCGGTATCTTCGCCTTATTGGCCGCAAGCTGGGATCTGCTATCCGGCTTCACCGGCCAATTAAATTTCGGACATGCGCTCTTTTTTGGAGTGGGAGCTTACGGCGCAGCTTTGATCAACCTGCACGCGAAGATCCCACCCTGGGGCAGTATCCCACTCGGCGCACTGGCCGCGGTTCTGGCCGGTCTTATCGTAGGAATACCGAGCCTCAGGCTTAAGGGTACGTATCTGGCCCTGACCACCCTCTCATTCCCCATCATTCTGATCGGTCTCATATTTGCTTTTCCCGGCTTCACGGGCGGAGAACTGGGGATTTCAGGTATCTCCAAGCTGACCCAGTCCCGCGTCGCCGATTACTACGTTGTATCCGTGCTTTTGCTCGGCCTGTGCACCATCATGTGGAAGATTACGGACTCCAATATCGGCATTATTTTCCATGCCATCCGGGAGGATGAAGTGGCGGTCAGGGCCTCCGGCATCAACACAACGCGCTATAAGCTTTTGGCTTTTTGCCTCAGCGGTTTTTTCGCAGGGATATCCGGGGGACTTTATGCGCATTTCATGAGGATCGCCGGCCCTTCAACCCTCGAAGTGTCCCTGTCCTTCCAGGTGGTCATATGGGCTATTTTCGGCGGAATCGTGACTATCTATGGCCCGATAGGGGCGGTATTTCTCCTTTTTCCCCTGTTGGAGCTTCTGCGCTTCTGGCAAGACTACCGAACTTTGATGTTCGCATGTGTGGTATTATTTATTCTTCTTTATATGCCTGACGGGCTTTTTCGCTGGCTGCGGGACAAGATTGAAAAGGAGTGTCCCCGGTGCAAAATCAGAAACGTCTCCACGCGTGATACCTGCCGCGTGTGTACGGCATCGCTTGACTAGCAATACCGGCATCAAGAATCCGCCTCTCAATGAGGAAGAAAAAAGTGTGAGGATGAAAAAATGGACGCAAAGGAAGTTTACGCAGCAAAACCATGGTTGAAATATTATCCCGAGGATGTCCCCGAAACCGTGGAAATACCGGCCATATCCGTTCCCGAGCTTTTTGAACAGGTAGCGGGAAAATACGGCGACAAGACCGCCTTGATTTTCTACGGCAAAAAAATCAGCTATGCAAAGCTCAAAGAGCTGATCGACCGTTTTGCCGCGGCCTTGGCCGGCCTGGGAATAAAGAAAGGCGACACGATCGCCCTATACCTCCTGAATTGCCCGCAGTATATCATCGCCTACTTCGCGGCCTTCAGGATCGGCGCGAAGATCACTCCGATCAGCCCGGTTTACACCAGCCATGAAATACGGCATCAAATCAAAGACAGCGATGCGACTACCATTGTCTGCCAGGATATCCTTTATGATAATGTGGAGAGCGCCGGCATTGCCATGAAGAATGTCATACTCACGAGTATTCACGAATATTTGCCCGTGCTCAGGCGACTTCTGGGGAAGAGCACCCTGGGAAAGGACTATTCGAAACTACAGGTTCCCACCCCGGAGCACAGAAAACGGGCAGGTCTCCTTGAGTTCCAGGAGCTCATAAAGAAGTATCCGCCCCATCCCCCCGAGGTAAAAATCGAGCCGACACGGGACATTGCAGTCCTTCCTTATACGGGCGGCACCACCGGGCTTCCCAAAGCGGCAGTCATTACCCACGCCAATCTGGTGGCATTACAGGCCCAGGCAAAGGCGTTCTGGCCTCTGTTCGAAGAAGGCAAAGAGGTGGTCATAGCCTTTTTGCCCTTTTTCCACATCTATGGCCAGGCCGTCGTGATGTTCGCGAGTCTTTCGCAGGGCTTCACCATGGTGCTTTTCACGACGCCCGATATAGACGACATCCTGTCGGCCATAGAAAGATACAGGGCATCCGCAATCAATGGCGTGCCCACCATGTTTGAATACCTCAAGGAATACGAAAAGACGGACAGGGTCAATTGGGGGCGGCTCAAGATGATCTCCTGCGGCGCGGATACGCTTCATGAATCGACCATTGAAGCATGGAAGAAGAGGACCAGATCGCAGATCGTAGAGGGGTACGGGATGACTGAGACTACGGGTCTGAGCCACGGTAACCCTTATACAAGGCCCAAACGAGGTTCTTTCGGAATACCCATACCCAATATGAAGGCCGCCATTGTCGAATTCGAAGGCACGAGATTTTTGCCTTCCGGTGAAGTTGGGGAAATGATTCTAAACGGGCCGAACATCATGCAGGCCTATTGGAAAAGGGAAGAGGAAACCCGCGACTCATTGATCGATATTGACGGAGAGAAGTGGCTCAGAACCGGAGATATTGTCAGCATGGACGAGGAAGGCTATTTTCACTTCTTTGACCGAAAACGGGATCTCATCAAGTATAAAGGATATTCGGTCTTCGCCAGACATGTCGAAGAGGTGCTTTTCCAGCATCCTCAAATCAAGGCCGCCGGCGTCGTGGGAGTGCCCGACCCGAAGGTGGGTAGTCTCATCAAGGCCTATGTGGTGCTTGAAAGCGAAGCCAGGGGCAAAGTCTCCGAAGAGGAGATTATATGCTTCTGCAAGGAGAATCTCGCCCACTATAAAGTTCCCTCGATCATCGAATTCAGGGGTGAACTTCCGAAGACGGACGTGGGGAAGGTTTCGCGCAGGGAGTTGAGAGAAGAGGGGGAGGAGTGCTGATATGACCCAATCTTTCCTTGAAATCAAAGGTCTCAATAAAAATTTCGGCGGGCTCAGGGCGGTCAATGACATCGGCTTTACCATGGGAAGGGATCAGATCATCGGTCTGATCGGTCCGAACGGCGCCGGCAAGACAACATTGCTGCGGCTGATCACCGGCATTCTGAAGCCGGATGCCGGAAGCGTCCGTTTTAAGGGGAAGGAAATCGTAGGCAGAAAGACCTGGAATATCGTTAATATGGGCATCGCGTGCACCTTCCAGAATATGAGGCCGTTCCGGCGACTCCCTATCATCGCCAACGTTATGGTTTCCTGCATGTGTCCGCGTGCCCTGAAGAGGGGGGAATGGGTCAAGCGATTGGAGGCAAAGGCTATGGATGCCCTGGAATTCGCCGGCATTTCAGATATGGCGAGGGAACAGGCCTCCACGCTTTCACAGGGTGACCTCAAAAGGCTTGAAGTGGCGCGAGCCGTGGCCACTGAGCCGGAATTGCTCCTCCTGGATGAGCCTTTCGGCGGCTTAAGCCCTGCTGAAACAGATCTCATGGCCAAATCCATAAAGCGTTTGCATAAGGGCGGCCGTTTCGGTCGATTGCACAGCGAAGGTCCGGCTATGATCATTGTCGAACACAAGCTTCACTGGTTGATGAAGATCGTGGATCGTATTATTGTCTTAAATTTTGGGACCGTCATTGCTGATGGAACGCCGGAAGAAATCATCAACAATCCCCAGGTGATTGAAGCTTACTTGGGCCAAGGAGGTAAATAGGTTTGCTGCTTGAAGTTGCTAATTTATCGATTTGGTATGATAAGGCCATACTCATTAACAATTTGAGCATGGGTGTGGATGCGGGTGAATTGATAAGTCTCGTGGGGCCTAACGGGGCCGGTAAATCGACCCTGCTGAGAGCCATCACCGGATTGGTTGCCTGGGAGAGGGAGCTTACTCGCCGGTCAACCCATGGTGATATCAAGTTAGAGGGAACGGTAACTTTTAACGGTGAGCGTATCGATACGATGCCTGCCCATGAAATCGTCAAGCGAGGCCTGATTCTTTGTCCGGAGAGGCGAAGGCCATTCAGGGAGTTGACGGTGATCGATAATCTCATGGTCGGGGCTTACCTCATGAAGGATAAAGATGAAATTCGGGACAGCTTGGATAAGGTTTATCGGCTTTTTCCCGTGCTTCAGGAACGATCAAATCAGGTCTCCGGCACTCTTTCCGGTGGAGAGCAGCAGATGCTCGCGGTTGCCAGGGCCATGATGTCTAAACCCAAGCTGTTGTGCATTGATGAGCCCTCAACCGGTCTCGCCCCTATTCTGCGAGCAGAGGTGTTTCAGAAGATCGGAGAGATCAGCAAGTTGGGCATCACCGTCTTGCTCGTTGAACAGGAGGTGAGCACCGTCTTCAAAATGACCTCCCGCAACTATGTCCTTTCTTCGGGGAAAATTATCGCGGAAGGAAAAAGCGAGCAATTGCTTCAAGACGAGGTTCTTCGAAAAACCTACCTGGGGCTTTAGCGGATATTCCTCTGACAATGCTATTCTCAGCATCAGAATATCCTCTGATGTCTTGTTAAATGAATTTTTTGACTTGTAATCAAGTCGTATCTAATGTCAACCATTACAATTTTTTTTTCGCTTATTCAATAAGCGGCCTCTTCAACGGGGCCGCTTTTTTATACTCTGAAAGGTAGTGGATTCCGTGCCCTTAAAATATGATCTCCAATATATAATTTATTCTTGCCCTTCAACGGCTGATATGCTCATTAGTCCGTTAGTGGATTACAAATTGTTACAATTTGTAATAAAATATTTATGTTTTTAATTCATATTAGGCTTGTTGCAAAATGAAATTATAATTCAGACTTAATTTCTTAAAATAATTTGATGATAATTATAAAATGCCATTAGTAATTTATCAGGTGAAATTATGAACATGATAGAAATGAAAGACATTAGAAAAGAATATCCGCTCGGCGAAACCGTGGTGCACGCCTTGCGGGGGATCGATCTCTCGGTCCAGGAGGGGGGATTCATATCCATCATAGGACCGTCCGGCAGCGGCAAGACCACCCTGCTGAATATCATCGGATGCATCGACACGCCCACGGAAGGGAGCGTGAAGATCGGCGGTGAGGATATTACCTCTCTCGACGACAAAAAACTTACAAATATTAGGCTCTTCAAAGTGGGATTTATTTTTCAGACCTTTAATCTCATACCGGTGTTAAATCTTCTTGAAAATGTTGAATTTCCTCTCCTTTTAATGAAAGAGCATAAACTTTCCAAAACTGATATCCGCGAGCGTGCTGAAAAGGCAATTGAAGAGGTGGGGCTAAAAGATTTCCTTGATCACCGTCCGGCCGAGCTCTCCGGCGGGCAGAGGCAGCGCGTGGCCATAGCCAGGGCGCTGGTCACCAATCCGCAGATCGTGCTCGCAGACGAGCCCACCGCCAACCTGGACTCGGAAACAGGCGCTGCGATTCTTGAGCTGATGAAGCATCTGAACGAGACTGAAAAGACCACATTCATATTCTCAACCCATGACCCGGACGTGTTAAAATATGCGTCCCAGGTCGTCAAAATCAGGGACGGGCATATTGAGAGCACGGGAAAACCGGGACGATCCCTGAAGACGGGCAAAACAAGATCGAAAGCGCATGTCGGAAAAGCCGGCTCAACGGGGAAAAGGAGAAGATAGATGGCGTTAATAGCCAGAATCGCGTGGCGAAATATCCAGCGGCACCGGGGGAAGAGCCTGGTTATCGGAATCATTCTCTTTCTGGGAGCCCTTATCATGACGATCGGAAACGGGGTGGTGTCCGGGATGGAGCGGGGCCTGAGGGACGGCATCATAAACCGCTTTACCGGCCAGATCGTGGTCATCTCGGGCAGGCAGGAACAGGATAACGTCATATTCACTCCTTTGGGGAAAGACGTGCAAGTCATCACCGGTTACGAGAAAATAAAGCATGCTCTTGAAACCAGCGGTTATGTCGACAAATTCATTCCCGTGGGCAAGGGTCTGACCCTGGTATTGAATGAAAACGGAGATGTAGGCTACAGCCTGGTCCTCGGCGTGAACTTTGAAGAGTATCAGAAGATGTTCATGAACAATGTCAAGCTGGTGGAAGGCGCCTTTCTTAATAAAGACGATCGGGGAATCCTCATAACATCGGGAAACAGAAAGCGGTTCTACGACGAGCTTGATTTCTGGTTCATGCCGGAAGGCGTAAAGCTCAATGATAAAAATCTGACCGATGAGGCATTGAAATATAAAGACAGACTGGATGTGAAAAACGACATCGTGCTCATGGGATCGAGTATGGAAAATACGACCATGGATCTGCGATTGAAGGTAAAGGGGATTGTCAAGTATGAGTATCTTGACGATTACTGGAAGAATTTCAATATCATTGATATCGAGTCGTTCCGCGAGGCTTTCCAGTATGTCACCGCGTCCGATGCGGCGGTAAACATTCCATCCTATCAGCGGAAGCTGCTTGAAACCGACAACCTCGACAGTCTGTTCGAAGATAATGTCGTGACAAAGGCCGGAGCAGGGAATAAAAAATACGAGATTGCGGAGCTGATTGGGAAAAGGGCGGCTCGAAAAAAGCCCGGCATCGATTCCGGCGCATATAACATTATATTCGTCAAACTCAAAAAGGGCGGGAGTATTGAAAAATCATTACGCAAACTCAATGACGCGTTCAAGGCGGCCGGAGCAGAGGCGCGGGCAGTGCCCTGGGGGAATGCCGTGGGACAGCTTGCGGACCTGGCGATGATCATGAGAGGCGCAACAATAGGTTTCGTCATGCTGATTTTTTTTGTGGCGGTCATCATAATCATGAACACCTTAAGCATGGCGGCTTTGGAGCGGGTGAGCGAGATCGGGATGATGCGGGCGGTGGGAGCCCAGAAATCCTTCATCTCGGGAATGTTCTTCGCCGAGACCGCCGTCATCTCATCCGTGTTCGGCGGAGCGGGAATAATAGCCGGGGGGATATGCATTTCCATTTTGAATCTCCTCCATATAACAACCGATAATAATATTCTCGAGCTCCTGTTCGGCGGAAACGTACTGAGGCCGACGCTCGGCTTCTTTGACATCATGATCGGGGTCATCGAGCTTGCTGTAGTTACGGTAATCGCAGCGGCTTATCCCCTGACGGTAGCGCGGAGAATCACTCCCCTGGACGCGGTTACCAGGGATTAGGAGAAGAGAATGCGGTTAATACTTGCCCTGAGCTTACGGAATCTGCTCCGCCAGAAGAGGAGAAACTTGTTTCTCGGGATCGCCATATGCTTCGGCATGATGATCCTTGTGTTGGCGATCTCCTTTTCACAGGGCCTGACCGACACCCTCCTCAACCGGGTAGTCGTGTACATCGCGGGCCATATGAGCATTGTCACGATGGAGGAAAGCAACAAGGACAGGCGCATCATAAGGGATAAAGAGAAATTCATCAATATCGTCAAATCAAATATAAAGGATATAAAAAAAGTCTGGGAGTCTATCGGGGTATTCGCCCGGGTGATCGGGAATTCCCGGGCGGATAACGCCATTATCGTGGGCAGGGTGGCAGACAAGGATTTCCTTGAATATCTCGGGCAAAATCTCGTTGAGGGAAATCTCGGCGACTTTACCAGCGGTGCTGTGGAAAATCCGGTGATTCTTTACTCCAATAAGGCCAAGACGTTGGGCGTGAAATACCGGGACACGATAAACGCGAGGTTTGCCACCATAACCAAACAACAGCAGAGCGTCAGACTCAACGTTGCAGCCGTATTGCGATCGAGCAATCTTTTCGAAGAGATGGCGATGTTTGTAAATTTGAAGGATCTCAAATCTCTGGTCGGGCTTAAGCCCCATGAAACCGGCGCTCTGTATATCAGCTTCAAGAGGATCAACAATCCGGATCATGCGATCAGGGAGGCGATTAAGCTCCACAAGCTGCTCAAGCCGGATGTGGCGGTCATCTATGGAGAGGCGGTCAATAAAAACAGATCCTCCAACGCCACTGCCCTCGGCTATGCCGGCGACAAGGAATCCCTGTCAATAATGAATAAACATGTGTCCTTATTATCCGGCGCCATGCCGGCTGAAAAATCGGAGAACGAGGCGCTGGTAAGCAAAAATCTGGCAGCGGATTTTAAGCTGAGGAGCGGTGACCGGATCACGTACCGGTATAAGAATAAATATGAAAACCTGACGACAGAGAACAGATATAGAGTTGCCGGAATTTTTAATTCCGCCGGGATTTCCGATCGCAACATCATATTGCTGAATGAACGGAGCTTCTACAAGACATATTTACAAAACCTGCCTGCCGACGCGCGCAAATACAAACAGGCGTACGTGCCTCTTAGAAGATCGGCGCTGTATCCGGTATTCGAGCCCGAATGGAAGCTCCTCCCCCGGACATCGACCTTCGAGGCTATGCAGCTGAAAATGAGGGACATGACGAAAACCAAATGGAAGGGTCCGTGGCTCGATGTGCGCACCATGTATGAGAGCGCCGATTTCATACTTAAGCTTGAGTATGCCTTGAAGCTGGTTGCATTCACCGCCGTGCTGATCCTCTTTTTCATCATACTCATCGGCGTGCTCAATACCCTGCGGATGACCGTCAGGGAGAGGACGCGGGAAATCGGCACCATGCGCGCCATCGGGATGCAGAGAACCGACGTGAAATATCTATTCATCGCAGAGACGGTTCTCCTCACGGCTATCGCGTGTGTGGCCGGCATCATACTCTCTTTTATCGTAATGTGGGTGCTCGGGCTTTTCACGATCAACACGGATAGCGTGCTCTCGATTCTTCTTGTGAACCGGCGGCTCCATTTTCTTCCAACGGCTGCATCGATCGCCGGCAATTATATATTGATCATACTCATGGCAGCGGCAACCGCGTATTTTCCCGCCAGAAGGGCGTCAAATCTTTCCGCGGTTACTGCACTGGGGCATTTTGAATGAAAGGACCTCACCCGCGCTCCGCGCCCCCTCTCCTTTATTCATTTCTTAATGGGAGAGGCCGGCTTCCGCCCTCCTGGCTCCGCCGGGAGCGAACAGGAGGTTCGCCTGCAAGCATGAACCAGGAGGGTTCAATAAAGCTTGCCATTGGGACATCCTGTCCGGCAGGTGCCGGGGGGTGAGGTCGCGGGTGAGGGTTGAGAGGCTTTTTAGATTGAAGCGCAGAGGAATACTAAATGAGATTAATTAAAATTTTTTTTACAACAATTTTGTTGTTTATCTGCCTCACAGCCGGGGCGGCGCCCAAGGTCAGCGAAATCGTTAAAAAAATGGACTACCTTTACGAGCAGATCGGCGATATCTCGGTAAGGGTGTCGATTGTTCAGAACAAGGCGCGGCAGGGGGTGAAGAACTTCGGATTTCTCTATTTCAGGCGGGACAAAACCGATGAATTTCTGATCGTCGCCTTTGCTCCGGACACGGAAAAAGGAAACGGGTACCTGCGCGTGGGTGAGAATTTTTGGATGTACCGCCAGAACACCCGCACGTTCCAGCACATAAGCCGCGACGAGAGCATCTTGGGGACAAATGCGAAGGGCGGTGATTTTGAAAAGAGGAAGCTTTCCGACCTGTATAAGCCGTTCACTGATTCGGGAGGATCCGAGATCATTGCAGAGGAGATGCTCGGCAAACGGGAGGTATATAAGTTCACCCTCATAGCCAAGGTCAATGACGTGACCTATCCCAAGCAGGTGTACTGGGTGCAGAAGGAGAATTATCTCACCCTCAAGATGCAGTCGTATTCCCTGTCGGACACCCTGATGCAGACCGCCTATTTCCCCAAGTGGACCCAGATTGAGGGCAAATATATCTGGATACAGGCCATCTTCATAGACGAGTTTGAGAAGGGAAACAAGAGCATCGTGGATCTTTCCGGAATATCGACCAAACAGCTCGATCCGAAGATATTCACCAAGGCATATCTTGAAAATTTAAGCAAGTAGCGTGTTGTTATGAAATCATGTAAGATTCGGATGTTTTTATTAATGTTCGCAAGCGCAGGCATAGTTATTTCACTCGCCTATGCCGGCGATCTGCTATTTGCGGAAATCGATAAGTCAAAGACTACCGATAAGACTCTCTCTGAAGAAGAGATATTTAAGGAAGATACTGTTACCCCAAGCGATAAAATTAAAGATGATGCCCTGTCCGCCGCGATTGAAAAAAAATCCCTCACCTTCAACGGATTCTTAAACAGCAGAACCAGCGTGAAATATAAAAGGAGCAGCATTCTCAGGGATATCGATCTGATCGATACCAGTAATTTTTTATCGTATTTCCAGAGCAATTACCAGCTTGACGCGCGCCTCATAAAAGGGATCCGCGGGTACGTGAATGTGTCCGCCGACTATTATCCCACGGGCCTGCTTCAATCAAGCACGCAGCAGAGCGCGCTCCAGTATCCTTTTCTGGGGACCTTCAGCTATCTTATAAATAACAACCCGAATGTTCCCGTGTCGTTCCTCGGAATTCCCGCGTATTTCATAAAAAGGGACGTCCTGGTTCTGGAAAAGATCAACGCCGCGTTTTCGATCAACGAGATATTTCTGGACGCCAATATCGCAAAAGCGGTCTATTTCCGCGTCGGTAAGCAGGTGCTGAAATGGGGCGTAGGGTACTTATGGACCCCGATCGACCTTATCAACATCGAAAAAAAAGACATTCTTAACTGGTCCCAGGTGAGGCAGGGCACCTACGGGCTCAAGATGCATATTCCGTTCGGGACCGCGGCAAACATATATTCCTTTGTGAATTTCAACAAGGCGAAAAACCTGAGCGACATCAGCATGGCGAACAAGCTCGAGGTGCTTTTTGTGTATACCGAAATGGCCTTGTCCGTTTTGCTGAAGAAGAAAAACGTGCCCGTGTACGGTTTCGATTTCACCTCGCGGGTTCTCTCGATTGATATCCACGGAGAGGCGAGCGTCTCGTATGGAGACAACAACCGGAGGCTCAGCGTTTTCCCCTGGTATCTCTCGGGCGGCACCCTGGGAGTCCCCGTGGATCTTCTCTACTATGTGACCCAGTTTCCCGGCAGAACCTCGATTATGGATTACCGGGTGCACGGTAAATGGATTCCGCAGGCGAGCTTCGGATTCGGCAGGGGTTTTGAGGTGAAGGATATAAAAGACAGGATACGGTTGGATTTCGAGGCATTTTATAATCATGCGGGGTATAGCAGGAATGTTTTCGAGAAGGATCCGTATACCGTTGCCTATTTTTTATCCCACAATCTATATACTCCCAATTATTACGGCAAATATTACGCCGGCGCATTCATAACCATCTCGCAGATGCTCGTGGAAGAGCTCTCCGCAGCGATAAACTGCATTGTAAACATACAGGATCAGTCTTCGATTGTATCCGGCATGCTGACATACTCTCCATTATACGATCTGTACCTGAACCTGACGGTGAGCGGATTTATCGGCAAACAGAACAGGGAGTATACCGCGTTCGGCAACTATGGTACGGCCGAATTTTCCGTAAAGATCGTTTTTTAGAGCAGCAGACCTCCTTGAAGAAAGCACCGCCAACGCAGAACATGCAGGATGCAAACAGGCAGGGGATCTACTATGGGTGGTATATCGTGCTGGCGGCATTTGTCGGCAATTTTATGGGCGTCGGCACCAGCTTTTATATATTCAACGCCTTTATCGAACCGTTATGTAAATTGAGGGGGTGGACGAGGACCGAGCTGAATATCGCACCGATGCTCGGCTATATCGTCAATCTCTTCTGCATCCTGGCGTACGGAACCCTGGTGTCCCGGGTCGGCCCCCGGATCCTGATGACCCTGGGCTCGCTGATCTCGGCCGTATCGTTTTTAATGCTCGGCGTATCCTCAAGCCTCTGGATGTTTTACCTCTTCTTCATGCTCCTTTTCACCGGCATAGCCGGCATGAGCGGAATCGTTACCGCCACTGCGGTCAACAACTGGTTTGTTCTTAAGCGGGGCAATGCGCTAGGGCTCGCAACCACGGGGGTGTCGCTTTCCGGCGTGATACTGCCGATCCTTGCCCTTGCGGTAATGGAACGGAGCGGCTTATTTGACGCGTTTGTCTGGATAAGCATAGCCATGTGCCTGGTGGCTCCGTTGTCATGGCTTACGGTTAAAACCAGGCCTGAAGACTGCGGGCTTCTGCCCGACGGCGCACGACACGAGGGCAGCGTCGTTTATGATGAAGAGGTGTTCCGCAACGGCGGCGATGCATCGGGCGCTGCCGGCCGGCCCGCGCATTGGACGCTGCCCATGGTGGTCAGGAGCCAGGCCTTCTGGAAGATTGGATTTTCCTACGGCTTAAGCATGATCTCCGTGGTGGGAGTGATGTTCCAGCTCAAGCCGAGATTCAGCGATGTCGGATTCGACGGAAAAACCGCCATGAACCTGATGGCTGCGACCGCCCTGGTCGGCACAGCAGGCAAATACGTATGGGCGCTCCTATGCGATAAATTTTCTCCCCGGAAGGTTTCCACCCTGCTCATTTTCTTCAACGCCGCAGGACTCGGCTTGCTCTTGATACCGGGCTCCATTGCCGCCGTCGTTCTCTTCATACTGATTTACGGCTTTGCTATGGGAGGGGTGGTGTCCACGCAGCCGGTTATAATAGCCGATTATTTCGGCAGGGAGGCGTATCCCACGGTCGCGCGGTATATCGGGGTGATTGTAGGGATCAACTGCATCAGTTATCCGATCATGGGCAGGAGCTTCGATATAACCGGATCTTATGATACGGCATATCTTATATTCATTGTGCTGAATCTCGTTGCCGTGCTCTTGATGGCTTCGCTGAAGAAACCTTCTCTGACCTCACCCCCCGGCCCCCTCTCCCATTAAGAAATGAAAAAAGGAGAGGGGGAGTTTAAGGATGAAGCTTAATGTCGCGGAACCCCTCTCCCCCTTGAAGGCGGGGATGCGCATCCCCGCCTTCAAGGGGGAGAGGGTGCGCGGAGCGCGGGTGAGGGCATGGATGATTAATTTCCCGGCTTCTTCCGCAGCCGCAGCCGTACCGATACGTTCACGACGTTCTGGTCCCTTCCCGCAAAGAGCTTGATCTGATTCGATATATAGTCCGGGTGGGTGAACAGAAAATCGTACCGCCTTCCGTTGAGGAGGTATTCCTGGTTTTTCTTGTTGTTGGCGTAATTCTTTTCCCAGCTTATCCAGTACCAGGGCGTGCCCCCGAAAAGGAAAATCTTGACGCCGTCGATTTTTTTCTGCGTGGCCTCGTCAATGACGTCGAAAACGAAGGACACGCTCCGCTGGGGCGTCGCCCGGTGCAGGGTCTCTACGACCAGCGGATCATCCCGCTCTTCCAGGCTCCGGAGATCGAAGTGGGTCCAATAGGATTGGTTGTTGAGGGTTATTTTCAAAAAATATCGTCCCGCCTCGCGATAAACGACCGGGCTGGAAAAAACAAGATAAGGCTCGAGCTCCCGGTGTTCGCCGAAGTCAACGAAAAAATCGTTCGCCGTCAGCTTGATGTAGTTTTCAGGCTGAAGGATTATTTCCTCGCTTGCGATATCGTACACGATGCCGCGCTTCAGTTCCTGCCGCGTCAGTACCGCGCGGATCTGGAAGTTATAAATCATGTCCTTATAATTGTCGTCGATGTATTTATATAGTTTTTCTTTCACTGCCGTAACCGTTTTCTCGTAATTGGCCAGGTAGAGCTTTTTATCGGGAAGCTTTAACCGGGGGTAGGGGATTATCGTCCGGGGGATGGGAATGATGTAGCGGATCTCCATTTTTCCCATCCTATCGTTCATGAAGAGCGAGTAGTAGACCGGCGTCGCCAGCAGGACATAGGACGCGACCGCGATGACGATGGTGCATGAAGATATGATAAGGGCATAGCGCCTCGTGCGGGATTCCTTAAACGATCCCCAAAAGGAAGAATAGACCGGCCGCGCGCAGCTTATTGAAGGAGAGAATTTTCCGGAGTACACGTAGTGGTGAATGTTTTCCTTTACATCGGCAAGCGAGAGTTTTTTTACGTAACGCTCCAGTTTTTTCTGCGCGAGTGTGATGTTTTTATAGCGCTTGCGCGGGTCATAGCGCAGGCACTTTTTGATTACGGATTTTATCGCTGCCGGGATATCATCTGCTGCGAAATTAAGGGACTCCTTTTTCAACCGCGCCGCCATTGATTCGGCAGTGAGGGAGCGGCCGAAGGGAGGCTCCCCGGCCATCATTTCAAAAAAGATAATCCCCATTGAGTAGACATCGGACAGGGGCGTGGTCTCTTTTGCGTCCGTAAGCTGCTCCGGGGACATGTAGGCCGGCGTGCCGATGATTACGCCTTCTTTGGTCACCTCCCTCTGGGTGCATTCGCCGTCTAATATTTCCTCGCATGATGCAATCCCGAAATCAATGATCTTTACCTCGCCCGACTTTGCTATGAGTATGTTCCGCGGTTTAAGGTCGCGGTGGATCACGTTTTTCGAATGAGCATAGGTGAGTCCCTTGACGATCTCATTGAATATCAGGATCGCGGCAAGGGGTTTGAGCTTTTTTTTCTTAGCGATCACGTCCGCCAGGGTGACGCCGTCGATATACTCCATGACGATGTATTTTTTGCCGCTTTCGATGAAGTAGTCGTACACCGATACGATATTGTCGTGGCGCAGCGTCATGAGGATCTTGGCTTCACGCTCGAAGCGCTCTCCCATCTCTTTCCCTTTTATGGAGAGCTCCTTTATAATTACGTTATTTTTAAGGCCCGGATGAACGGCTTTGTAAACTACGCCCATTCCTCCGATACCTATTTCCTTGAGTATCTTATAGTCTTTTATCTCGTTGAGCATAGGGTAACTATGCTTGAGATTTTTCATCTCGGTCAAGTAAAAAATCAGTTTACTCCCTCCCCTTGACCTCACCCCCTGCCCCCTCTCCAAAAATGATTGACTTAAAGCAGCGGAAGGCTTATTTTATCATCCAGGAGCAGAATTTCAGGAGTAGAACCATGATAGATAAAACTGTTTACAAGCGCGACGACAAGGGGAAAAAGCTGGCCCAGCAGGAAACCGGCGACGTGAAAAAGGTGAGGTTCAAGGAGCGCGATATTGAGCTCGAGAAGATCATCACCATAGGCAGGGACGCAATGAACAGCATCGTCATCTCGGACGACCCGCTCGTTTCCCGCCAGCATGCGATAATAGAAAAAGAGGGCGCCGGTTATTATGTCATGGACAAGAACAGTACCAACGGCACCTACGTGAACAATAATCCCCTGAAAAAAGACGCCCGGCACGAGCTCAAGCCCGGCGACGTTATTACCATAGGCAAAACCAAGCTGCAGATATTGTGAGGAATTAATACCGTCTGCTTTTAACAAAATTTTAACGCAAACGCCTCAAAATTTAACCCGCATCTAACCGGTTTCCAGGGTAGTTTAATCATTTCCCAATGTGCAATTATCCGCGCGATTATTATATTACTCAGATTAGAGGCTGTCTGAAAATATCTCCGTGAGAGTGACCTCATCCCCCCTGTCCCCCCTTCTCCTTAATAAGAGAAGGGGGGCGGATAAGGTTTATAGCTACCCCCCTCTCCAATTTGGAGAGGGGGGGAGGGGGGGGAGGTCAAGGGAGGTTATATGTACTATTACGACATCATTTTTATCACCTCATTTTTCATTCTGCTGATCATTTCTTCTGTTCTACTGGGAAAATACATGGCCGGGTTGTATGATGGGAAACGAACATTTCTCAGCCCGGTCATTCGTCCGCTGGAGCTCTTCATATACCGTTTGTGCGGGATATCGGAAACCGAGGAAATGACGTGGAAGAGGTATGCCCGGGCTTTTGTAATTTTTAACGCCACCGGCATCGCCTTTTTGTTTCTCCTCCAGACGGCGCAGGGGTTCCTTCCGCTCAATCCGCAGAGGCTGCCGGGTGTTCGATGGGATACCGCGCTCAACGCGGCCGTATCGTTTGTGACCAACACCAATTGGCAGTCATACGGCGGCGAAACCACGATGAGCTATCTGACGCAGATGCTCGGGCTCGCGGTGCAGAATTTTCTGTCAGCGGGGATCGGCATGGCGGTTGTCCTTCCGCTCATCAGGGGCTTCATTAGCAGGGAATCGGAGACCGTAGGCAACATCTGGGTTGATTTGACCCGCTCCGTGCTGTATATACTCCTCCCGCTCTCAATTGTCGTGTGCCTGGTGCTGATATCCCTCGGGGTCGTCCAAACCCTGAAGCCTTCTCTAATCGCCCATACCCTCGAAGGTGCGCAACAGGTTATATCCGTGGGCCCGGCTGCATCCCAGATCGCGATCAAGCAGCTCGGCTCGAACGGCGGCGGGTTTTTCAACGCCAACTCGGCCCATCCCTTCGAGAACCCCACGTTTTTGTCCGACCTTGTGGAGAATTTTTCAATCCTCCTTATTCCCTTTGCATTTGTTTTTATGTTCGGATACATGATAAAGAAATCACGGCAGGGCAGGGCGCTTTTTATGGTCATGCTGATACTGTTCATCATGGGGCTCGGCATCATGCTCTATGCGGAATATCAGCCCTCTCCGGCCCTGACTCACGCCGGCCTCGCCGCTCCGGTGAATATCAACATGGAGGGGAAAGAAACCCGGTTCGGGGTTTTATGGTCCGCCCTGTGGAGCCAATCCACCACGGTTACCTCAAACGGATCGGTAAACAGCATGCACGACAGCTTCATGCCGCTCTCGGGATTGGTCCAGATGTTCAATATCGGAATCGGCGAAGTGATCTTCGGAGGAGTCGGCGTCGGGCTCATCGGCATGCTGTTTTACGTCATACTTTCCATGTTTGTGGCCGGTCTCATGATCGGAAGAACGCCCGAATATTTGGGCAAGAAATTGGGCCCCTATGAGATGGTGATGGCCATGATCTCAATGCTCCTGCCCATGATAGCGCTGGTCATATTTTCCGCGATCGCAATCTCGACAGCGGCGGGGATTTCGAGCCTCAATAATCCGTCATCCCACGGCCTTTCGGAGATACTCTATGCCTATTCCTCCGCTCACGGCAACAACGGCTCCGCCTTCGCAGGCCTGAATGCCAATATCGTTTTTTACAACTGCACCCTGGCGGCGGGGATGCTCATCGGCCGTTTTGCGACCATACTGCCGGCTCTTGCAGTGGCCGGATCGCTGGCAAAGAAAAAAATAGTGCCGGATAGCGGCGCTACGTTCCCGACGACCGGGGTCATGTTCATTATAGTGGTTATAAGCGTGATTATCATTATGGGCGCGCTTACGTTCTTCCCGGTCTATTCCCTTGGTCCGATACTGGAGCATCTGTTTCTCAATGAATTAAAGCTTTTTTAAGGGGGTAACGGATATGAATTTATGGCAATCTAAATTTATACTACAAGGGATACAAGAAGCTTTTGTTAAGCTGAATCCCTTTACCCTATGGAGAAACCTGGTGATGTTTATTGTCGAGATCGGTTCTATAATAACATCGATTGTCACCATCATATATATAATAAACAACCAGAGCTATTCACTGAGCCTTCAGATCACCCTCTGGCTGTGGGCCACGGTACTCTTTTCCAATTTCGCCGAGGCTCTGGCCGAGATTCAGGGAAAAGCCAGGGCTGCGTCCCTCAGAAGCACGAGGGAAAACATCAGCGCAACAATCCTTCTTGACGGCGGCAAATCGGAGACGGTTTCAGCAGCCTTGCTCAAGCGCGGTGACGTCACTGTGATAAACGAGGGGGAGATAATTCCCGGGGACGGTGATATCATCGAGGGCACGGCGCTGGTGGATGAGTCGGCAATAACCGGGGAATCCGCTCCGGTGATCCGGGAATCCGGCGGAGACCGGTGCGGGGTCACCGGAGGAACGAAGCTGATTTCCGGAAAGATCACGGTGAAGATCACCGTAAACGAGGGTGAGTCGTTTCTGGATCATATGATCGGTATGGTTGAGAGCGCGAAAAGACAGAAGACGCCCAACGAAATCGCCCTTAATATTCTTTTGGTGAGCCTTACGATTCTCTTCATCGTGGTGGTCTTCACTCTCCCCGCTTTCATGCGTTATATGGGCATGGCAACCGGCATATCCATACTGATGGCGCTGCTCGTATGCCTCATGCCGACGACCATCGGCGCACTCCTGCCCGCGATAGGGATCGCCGGGATGGACCGGCTGCTGCAGCACAATGTCGTTGCCATGAGCGGCAGGGCGATCGAGGCATCCGGCGATGTAACCACGGTGCTTCTCGATAAAACCGGCACCATTACGCTCGGCAACCGCATGGCCACGGAGTTCATCACGGCCGAGGGCACGGATAGGAACGGCCTTATGCAGGCGGCCCTGTATGCGTCCATTGCCGATGAAACCCCTGAGGGCCGGAGTATCGTCGCGCTGGCCAAGAAGGAGCTGAAGATCCACGGAAGGGATATACGCCAGCCGGAAGAATCCCGTTTCATCCCCTTTACGCCGGAGTCCGGCATGAGCGGCATCGATTTGAAGACGAAAAAAATAAGGAAGGGGGCTTATAAATCAATCGAGGCGTATATAAAAAAATCAGGCGGATTCATACCCGATGAAATCAGGCGCACAGCGGACCGGATCGGTCTGGAAGGCGATACGCCCCTGGTTGTCGCGGAAAACCGCCGGGCGATCGGGCTTATACGACTCCGCGATGTCGTAAAGCTGGGCATCGCCTTACGCCTGGCGCAGCTCCGCAGAATGGGCATACAATCGGTCATGATAACCGGCGATAACCCCCTGACCGCGGCCTCGATAGCGGCTGAAGCGGGCGTGGACGACTTTATGGCGCAGGCCAAGCCGGAGACGAAACTGGAGATAATACGAAAGTACCAGCACCAGGGCCAGCTCGTGGCCATGATCGGCGACGGTACGAACGACGCCCCCGCACTTGCCCAGGCGGACGTGGCAGTGGCCATGAACGCGGGGACGCAGGCAGCGCGTGAGGCCGCTAACATGATCGACCTCGATTCATCGCCGACGAAGCTTTTGGACATCGTGGAGATAGGCAAGGAGATACTCATCACCCGGGGCGCGCTCACCACCTTCAGCATCGCGAACGACGTGGCCAAATACTTTGCCATAATCCCGGCCATGTTCGCGGTAAAATATCCCCATCTCGGCATCCTGAACATCATGCATCTCGCCAGTCCTTCCAGCGCCATACTCTCCGCAGTGATATTCAATGCGCTTGTCATTCCCGCGCTCATTCCACTGGCGCTCCGCGGCGTCAAGTACCGCGTCACTACCGTGTCGTCCCTGTTGCAGAAGAATTTCTTCATTTACGGAATCGGCGGGCTTATTTTACCTTTTATCGGCATCAAGCTGATCGATTTATTGATTGCCTTATTCGCAATGATATAGGAGTATTAATCATGAAACAATTTAAAATATCGATCTTAATTTTTCTGGTTTTGTCCTTTGTTTTTGGGATTCTTTATCCCCTGTCGATGACCGGGATCGGCCAGATACTGTTCCCGAAAAAGGCGAACGGCAGCGTTGTATTTTTAAACGGCCGCATCATCGGCTCGGAGTTGGTCGGCCAGAGCTTCAAAAGCCCATGGTATTTCCACGGGAGACCGTCGGTTGTAAACTATGACGCTTCCAATTCCGGGGCATCGAATTTCGGCCCGACTAATAAGAAATTCATCGATCAGGTCAGGGAGGCGGCAGAACGGGTGAAAAGAGAAAACGGTTTGCCGGCGGATGCGAAGCTCCCTCCGGATATGGTGCTCGCTTCCGCCAGCGGACTTGATCCTGATATCAGCCTTGAATCAGCGCTCGTTCAGGTAAACCGCATCGCCCGCGTAAGGGGAATCGACCGGCCGCTCGTCATTGAAATTCTGAATAAAACGAGAGAAAAGCAATATTTTAATCTTTTCGGGAATTCATTCGTCAACGTGTTGAAGCTCAATCTGGCTCTGGATGATCTGCAAAAAAGAAAATGACGGACGATTATAAAAGGCCTGATCCCGATTCCCTCCTGCGTTCCATAAAGGAAAAAGAGGAGAGGGTAAGGCGGGGCAAGCTTAAAATATTCTTCGGCATGGCTGCCGGGGTGGGGAAAACCTATGCCATGCTCGCGTCGGCGCAGCGGCTCAAGCGCGAGGGTACCGACGTGGTCATCGGTTATATAGAGACCCACGGCAGGATTGAAACCGATGAGCTGGTAAAGGGCCTCGAGGTCATACCGCGCAGTCGGATCGATTACCGCGGCGTAAAAATCGAGGAGCTCGACCTGGACTCTCTTCTCCGCCGCAGGCCGGACGTGGCCCTGGTCGACGAGCTGGCCCACACCAACGCCGAGGGATCCCGCCACCTGAAGCGCTGCCAGGACGTGCTCGAGCTCCTTAACAGCGGCATAAACGTTCACACCACGCTCAACGTGCAGCACCTTGAGAGCCAGGCCGATCTTGTGGAAAACATCACCGGCGTTAAGATACGGGAAACCATCTCCGATTCGATCCTTGACACGGCGGACGAGATCGAGCTGGTCGATATACCGCCCGAGGAGCTTCTGAAGCGTCTGGCGGAGGGAAAGGTATACGTGCCGGAAAAGGCAGGCCAGGCTGCGGAGCGGTTTTTCCGAAGGGGGAATATCACCGCGCTCCGTGAGATGGCCCTGCATTACGTGGCGCGGCTCGTCGATTACGACCTCCGCGATTACATGCGGGAGAAGAAGATACCGGGGCCGTGGAAAACCGGCGAGCGGCTTCTGGTCGCCGTAAGCCCCAGCCCCTATTCGGAGTATCTCATCCGGTGGACGCGGAGAATGGCGTTTAATCTGAAATCACCCTGGACCGCCCTCTACATTGAGAAGCGGGGCTCCCTGTCCGAAGAAGACCATAACCGGCTGAACAAAAACCTGAACCTCGCCCGCGAGCTGGGTGCGGAGGTCATTTCAACTTCGGACGAGGATATCGTGAGCGGCCTCATCCGCACGGCCCGGCAGCAGAACATCACCCAGATCGTGGTCGGCAAGCCGCTCAGGAGATACCTGTCCGATTATTTCACCGGGGGAAACCTGGTGGAGAGGCTGCTCAAGTCATGCGGCGATATCGAGATCCATGTAGTGACGCAGCCTGATGCAGGAGAAAAAAAGCCCGGTATTTTCGCAAAATTTTCGTATACTTCAAGGCTTAAGGACTATGCCGCTTCAGCCGCGTGCATATTCGGCGTTACCCTGCTTAGTCTTTTTCTCGTCGGGGTGACGGGCTACTGGACGATCGCGCTCATTTACCTCTTGAGCGTATCAATTCTTGCGCTCATCATCGGGCCCGGACCCGTTTTGCTTGCCGCGACGATAAGCGCATTGCTCTGGAATTTTCTGTTCATACCGCCTCTGTATACCTTCCGGATAAACAAGCTGGAAGACGCCCTCATGTTCGGCACCTATTTCGTCATAGCGATAATTCTCGGCAGCCTGACATCAAGGCTCCGCTCGAAAGAAAAGGCGCTGCGCGTCCGTGAACAGAGAATCACGGAGCTCTACGAATTTTCAAAGTCCCTGGGCAACGCAGTCGGCATCGACGAGGTCGTGAGCACGGCTGTGCGTTATATGGAACGGTATCTGGGATCAGGCATTGCCGTTATCCTGTCCGATGATTCCGGCAGCCTGGCGGCAAACCCTCATGCCGGAAGCTCCCTCGGTCTGTCTTTAAAGGAGCGCGGGGTCGCGGAATGGTCTTTCAGGAACAAAAGGCCTGCCGGTCTCTTCACCGACACCATACCGCATTCCGACGCCCGCTATGTGCCCCTGATAGCGCCCGGAAGCGTGGTCGGCGTGCTCTGCATCAGGCCGTCATCAGGTGCAAGCTTCACCCTGGAGCAGGAGGGCTTCCTCCAGAATATCGTGTATCAATTGTCGACGAGGATCGAGCGCGAGAATTTATCGATGATGAGACAGAAAGCCCTGCTCGTCGAGGAATCGGAGCGGTTGTACAATATCCTCCTCAATTCCATATCGCACGAGATCCGTACGCCCCTGACGGCGATAACCGCCGCCTCTTCCAGTATGCTCGACGACGCGATTGAGGCGCGGCCTGAAATCCGCAGGGCGCTTTCGGAAGAGATCAGAAAGGCGAGCCGGCGGCTCAACCGTCTTGTCGACAACCTCCTTGATATAAACCGCCTCGAATCGGGAATGCTGAAATTAAACCGGCAGGCCTATGACCTTGGCGATCTGGTCAGCGTCGCCGTACGGCGGCTCGGCAGCGAGCTTGTTTCACATAACGTAATAGTTTCTATTGACGACGGACTGCCGATGATCAGCGTCGATTTTGCCTTGATGGAGCAGGTGTTCGTCAATCTTTTGTATAATGCGGTGATGTATACGCCGGCCGGTTCGGCGATCTCCGTCGGCGCGGCGGCAGACAGGAATATGATGACCGTCACGGTGAGCGATAACGGCCCCGGCATCAATAACGGCGATATCCCCTTTATTTTCGATAAATTTCGCCGCGGCTCAAACAGCGCCGCGGGCGGCACGGGTCTCGGTCTTTCAATCTGCAAGGGAATCATGGAGGCGCACGGAGGCTCCATAAGCGCGAAGAATAATGCTTCGGGGGGAGCCGTCTTCACTATCCAGCTTCCGTTTAATATTCCGGATACATCGAATGAGGACGTCAGATGAGCCAAGGCCCGATAGTTCTCGTCATAGACGATGAAGCCCAGATACGCAGGCTCCTCCGGTTGAGCCTCGATGCCCACGGCTATCAGGTCAAAGAAGCGACGACCGGCCAGGAGGGATTGCAGCAGGCGGCTATGGCGAGGCCTGATCTGATCATCCTGGACCTGGGCCTTCCGGATATGGACGGCCTTGATGCGCTTAAAAAGCTGCGCGAATGGTGCCCGGCTCCGGTCATCGTGCTCTCGGTTAAAAACTCCGAGCAGGATAAAGTCGACCTTCTTGACGCCGGCGCCAACGATTACGTCACCAAGCCGTTCGGCATGGAAGAGCTGCTGGCGCGCATGAGGGCCGCTCTCCGTCATAGTCTTCCCGATAACTCTGAAGGGGTTTTCACCTCGGCCGACCTTGTCATTGACTTTTCCAAGAGGATCGTGGCGAAAAAAGGCGCGGAGCTCAAGCTGACCCCTACCGAATATTCCCTGCTCTGCCTGCTCGCGCGGCATGCGGGAAAGGTCTTAACGCACAATCAGATTATGCGCGAATTATGGGGAGCGCAGTCCCAGCCGGACACGAGCTATTTGCGGGTGTACATTCTGCAGATACGGAGAAAAATAGAGGATGATCCGGCCAACCCCCGGATTCTCATTACCGAGCCGGGCGTGGGCTACCGGCTTTTGGCTGAGTAATAATTACTTCGACTATCTTGATGAACTCGACCTGTTGTCCTGCGGCTTATGCCATGATCAGTGGGATTATCTAAAAAGACGTAACTACTCAGCTATTAATCTTTGAAAAGAGTAACGGTAACCGCCGATTCACGCCGATGGTTCGACAGGCTCACCAACCGATTTGCTTGATGGTAAAAAGCCATCCGGTTGCCGAGCGGAGTCGAGGCAGCGTCCATCGGCGGTTCCATTTATTATACTTGAGTAGTTACAAAAAGACTAATAATGCGCCACAGAGACGCGGAGACACAGAGAGTCGCAAATACACCGGTCTTGTGCTTGACGGAAAGGAATATTATATGTATATTTGAAATACTGAAATTCAGTATTTCAAAAAGAGAGAAGATATGGCCGAAACAATCCGGATCAACGAGCGCGGAAGCCTGACGCTTCCCAAGGCTTTGAGAAAAAAACTCGGACTGACCAAGGGGGGCGTTGTTCTGGCGGAATCCACTTCCGAGGGCATTGTGCTGAAGCCCGCAGTCGCGTTTCCCATTGAAATATATTCGGATGAACGAATATCCGAATTCGCGGCTGAAGAAGATAAGCTGTCGCGGCATTTAAAGAAAAAAAAGAAATAAGATGCGCGTATTCCTTGACGCAAATATTCTGTTTTCGGCTGCCGCGAAAAACAGCGCCACGAGATTCTTACTCGACTTGTTGCTTACTAAGGCTGAAGCCTTTACAAATCAACACGCATGGGGGGAAGCTTCACGGAATATTGAATTGAAAAGGCCGGAACATGCTGAAAGCTTAATCAAGCTTAAAAAAATGCTGATATTTACAGACGCCTTTTCCGGTGAATTCCACCTCGATATTCCGGACGAAGACGTCCCGATACTTGCGGGAGCCATCGGCTCCAAATGCACTCATTTATGGACGGGAGATAAAAAGCATTTCGGGAAATATTTCGGAAAGACAATCCGCGGTGTTAAAATTGTTTCCGGTGTGATGCTTGCTGATGAACTTATGTAGATGGCCGGAAGGCGTGTAATTGCGTGTACTCCTGCTTGACCATCGATTGTCTCCTTAAATTTCGGTGGACGCTGAAATTCCCGGATTTTTCGACGGTGTTTCTGAGGTGCATGGGAGTATGTTGAAAAAATTCCTGACATTCGGCCTGACCCCTGAGCAGGAAGACCGCTACAGGACCTCCTCCCTTGCCGCTGACCTTGCCCAGGCCAGGATCAGCATGCTGTTGATCTTAGTGACCGCAGCGGGCTTTTTGGTTAACGACTACAGCTTCGTGGGACTCTCATGGCAATTCTATGGTCTCTTGGCTTTGAGAATCGCATTCCTGGTCCATGGCATTCTTCTGCTCAACTATATGAAAACGCTGGCGAGCTATCGCTCCTATGACAGAGCGGGATTTGCGTGGGGACTTCTCATGGTGGTCAACTTCCTGACTGCAGCCTCTACGCGGCCGGATGCCTTCATCGTCCATGCAATTGTAGCGGTGATGATCACCTTTGTGGCTCTTCTGACCATCCCTAACCGGTTCGTTAATCAGATCGCCTTGTCGCTTGCAATTATTGGCGGCGAGGTCCTGATAATTGCGCCCAGTGTGCGCACGTCTCCACAGGTGTCCGTGACGGTGCTTTTCAGCATGTTCGCGGCAAGCAGCATTGCTATCGTCAGCGCCTGGCAAATTAACTTTCTCCGCCGGTGGGAATTCCTTTCTCGAGAGAAAGAAAAGGAGGCCAGGGCGGCGGCCGAGAGGGAGCTATCCGAGCGCAGGCGGGTTGAGGAGGCGCTGCGGGAGAGCGAGGAAAAATACCGGACGATCCTGGAAACTATGCAGGAGGGTTTGTTTGAAAATGACCTGAAAGGGAATTACACGTATGTCAACGACGCGGCCTGCAGAATGCATGGATTTCAGCGTGAAGAGTTCATAGGAATGAATTATCGGAGCGTGTTCCCGCCTGAAGCGGCGCGATTCCTGTCCGATGCTTATCGCCGAATATATAAGACCGGCGAGACCGAGTTGCTGATGGATCACGAAGTGACGCGCAGGGACGGCTCTATAAGAATACATCAGGCCAACGTCGAGCTCGTACGCGATTCTTCGGGACGGCCGATCGGATTTCGCACCCTGGCATGGGATGTGACCGAGCGCAGAAAAATTGAGAAGGAAAAAGCACAGCTTGAGGAACAGCTGGTCCAGGCCCAGAAGATGGAATCGGTCGGCCGCCTTGCGGGGGGCGTGGCGCATGATTTCAACAATATGCTCGGCGTCATTCTCGGATACGCCGAACTGATCAGGCTCCGTCTTCCCCGGAACGATCCTCTCTTAAAGGAGCTGCTGGAGATCGAAAGGGCGGCCGCCCGCTCCCGGGACCTCGCCGGACAGCTTCTGGCTTTTTCGAGAAAACAGATCATCACACCGGTACTCGTGGACCTGAACGATCTTATCATGAGCATGGAAAAAACGCTTTCCCGCCTGATCGGCGAGGACGTTGACCTGCAATTCTATCCCGGCGGGGACCTCTGGAAGATAAAGTTCGACCCCTCTCAGATGCAGCAGGTCCTCATCAACCTGGCGGCCAATGCCCGTGACGCCATGCCGGCGGGAGGCAAGCTCACCATTGAAACCGCAAACCTTTGTCTTAACGAGGCCTACTGTAAAATACATCTCGGGTTCTCGCCGGGCTATTATGTCCTGTTAGGGGTGAGTGACGACGGCGCCGGTATGGACAAGGAAACCCTGCAGCATTTGTTCGAGCCGTTTTTCACAACCAAGGAGGCGGGCAGGGGCACGGGCCTGGGGCTTGCAACGGTTTACGGCATCGTCAAGCAAAACAACGGATTCATCAACGTCTACAGCGAGCCGGGCAAGGGCACCACATTTAAAATTTATATTTCCCGGAGCCTGGAAGAAGGCGATATGCAGAAAGGGGCCGAGGAAGAACTGGTCGCTTCCGGTTCCGGAACGGTTTTGCTGGTCGAGGACGATGATATGGTCCGTGCGATGACTTCAGAGATGCTCGAGGAGATCGGATATACGGTCGTGGCTGCCGGAAGCCCGGCCGAGGCCGAATCATTGTGCGAGAACGGCGATGTGCATATTGATCTTCTTCTAACCGATGTGGTGATGCCGGGAATAAGCGGCAAGGAGCTGAGGGACCGGATTCAGGCCAAACGGCCCGTCATAAAAGTCCTCTTCATGTCCGGATACACCTCCAACGTCATCGCCCATCACGGAGTGCTGGAGGCGGGGGTGCATTTTATCCAAAAGCCTTTCAGCATGAACGATCTTGCGCGCAAGGCCCGCGAGGCGATAGTGGGAAGATAATCCGGGCCGGTCCTGCTCTATGCTACTTCCAATCTTCAAAAGCCTTTTTGACATTGGCCGCATACCCGTGATGCGCGGTTAAGACGTACCGGATATTTTGCGTATGAGCCAAACTTTTGATCCGGGTGATGGATTTCCTTTCACCGTCATCGTCTATATTAGTGGAAGAAAGGCCCCCACACCCCGGTCTTCGAATTATTGCAGCCGCCCGGTAACGCGGCAGCGTATCAACGCACTATTTAGCCTTGATCAGTTTGACCGAGCTCTTCATGGTCGCTTCCGCTTCTTTTACGATGCTTTTTATCACGTCTGTGACGGTCGGGATCTCATTGATGCCGCCGACACACTGGCCCGCGAAAATGATGCCCTCGTCCACGTCGCCCTGCTCGATCGCCAGAAGGTGCCGCTTGGCTCCTATCGACTGGCGCGCCAGCATCATCACCCCCCGTGAGTCCTCGCCGGCGAACATCATGGCAAGGCCCAGCTGCATGAACTGCGGCATGGAGAGGTTCAGCATGTTTTTGACCATGCGGGCCGCGCCCAGGGCCTCGGTAATGCTCAAGCGTCCCTTCATCATCCTGCTGGCCTGCTTCGTCTTCAGGACCCGTCCGTCCATTCCGTCGAAATAGCTGCTGTAGAGGGTGTCGGCCTCCGAGGCCTTGAGGCAGAGCTCCTTGAACCTTTCGTGCAGGCGGCTCTCCTTGGTGAGCATGAAGCGGGTGCCCATTGATATCGCGTCCGCGCCGAGCGCGAGCGCGGCCGCGAGCCCCCTGCCGTCGTAGAACCCGCCCGCAGCGATCAGCGGTATCTTCACCAGGCGCGCGACGATCGGGATGAGCACGAGGGAGGTCGCGTCCGCCCCGTGGGCCGCGGCCTCGTGCCCGGTGATGATGAGCGCGTCGCACCCGAGCTCCTGCGCCTTGAGCGCGTGCCGCGACAGCGCGATGGTGCCCACCACCTTGCCGCCGTACTTGTGCACCTCGTCAACGAACCACGGCTTGCCCAGCGAGTAATTGATGATGGGGACCTTTTCTTCTATGGCTATCTGGATGTTCTCCTTCGCGCCCGGACCGACCAGTATCTGGTTGATGCCGAACGGCTTTTTGGTCAGGCTTTTGATTTGTTTAATGTTCTCCCGCGCCTGTTCGGGCGTGTACTGCGCCACCGCGAGTATGCCGAGCCCTCCCGCGTTGGATACCTCCGCGACGAGCTCGGGGTACGTCAGCCAGTTGGCGCCCGCGAGTACGATCGGATGCTTGATGCCCAAGAGTTTCGTTAACCTGGTCGGTATCATGGTAATGCCCTCCCAATAATATTGAATCGCCGGTAAAATGAATGCGCTTTGACCCATTATCGGGAAGGCCGTCGCCCGGGCAATAATTTTTTTGCCTTAGAGGGGTGCTGGTTGAGAATTGCAGCAGGGCAACTCCGAGGGGGAGAATTTCGGGCGGATAACTTTGTCTGCAGAATTATAGGTAATAATCACCTATTGACATTTTTTCATCTATATATAATAATATGCGAAATATAAATTGGGATGGGGGATAAGCGTAATAGGTATATTATTAGTTGTGCGCCATGGCCTTGGGTGGAACTTCCGGAAATACCGGGGTAAACTTTTGATCAAGCCTTCAAAAAGTTCGTGCAAAAATATCGCAGACAAGGTTCGGCTTCTGATAAAGAAACACCGGGCAATCACTCAGGATGATCTTATCAGGATACTTAACCCGGTTATCCGTGGCTGGTGCAACTACCACAGGCCGATGGTCTCCAAGGAAGCATTCAAGAACCTTGATTCGGTTCTGTTTATTTCTTTATGGAAATGGGCGCGTCACAGGCATCCCATGAAATCACGTCAGTGGGTGAAGAATAAGTACTGGACTCGGATCGGCGGCAGGGACTGGATATTCAGCAGTAAAGAAAATACGCTTTATATCGCGGGACGAA
>Ga0154758_137_pt1 | contig 36366 bp, 38 predicted proteins | sample Rifle2008BG16ft_FD_105766 | JGI IMG/M metagenome (GOLD analysis project Ga0154758, IMG submission 105766) | Spirochaetes bacterium RBG_16_49_21
AAAACTACCTCAAATGTCATTGCGAGGAGCACTAGCGACGAAGCAATCTGGCTCGGAATAGAAAAAGGCATTATACATTAACAACAATCATTTTTTTGTAGCATTGCCAGATTGCTTCGCTACGCTCGCAATGACAATGAGTTTGGCAACAAGTCTAATTTTGATCCGGTGAATTACATTAAATAATCTTTGCGTCTTGATGTTTTTGTGAGAAAATAAATAATTGATGTTGCATAAAATTTTTCTCAAGACGAATATTTATCTTTAAAGGATAAGTATATGCTCTTAAGCATCGATAGGGTGTTACAATTACTCGCCGAAGGGAAGAGCCTGGACAAGATTGCGGAACTGGCCCATTGCTCTGTTACCAACGTCGTTGAGGTGATTGAAGAAGCGCGGGAAATCATAAACCGGCATGAAAAGCCTGCGGCGCGGAAGAAGATTATTATAAAAAGAAGCGCGGATACGGACGGGGCGGACGATCCGGGCGTGCCCCCGGATGATGAAGCATCCGGGAATATTTTTACCGGAGCGGAGCTGTCGACGATTCCGCTTAACTCATCCCTGACCATGTACATCGACGGCGCCTCCAGCGGCAACCCGGGACCCGCCGGGATCGGCATACTGATAGTGGATCAGGATGGAAGGCAGGTGGGAAAGATATCGGCGTATATCGGAAAGCGCACCAACAATTTCGCCGAATATACCGCCTTGATCAGGGCACTGAAGATCGCCCGGTATTTTACAACAAGAGTTTTAAAAATCCGCACCGATTCCGAGCTCATCGCCAAGCAGATGAGCGGTGAATACAAGGTCAAGAACGACCAGATCAAAAAACTTTACGACCAGGCTGCGGCTCTGGTTAAGATGTTCAATACCTGTAAAATAGAGCATATCCCCCGGAATCTGAACGAAAAAGCCGATTACCTTGCCAAAAAGGCGGTCCGGTAACGGGATGAAGCCGACCTACGCCATTCCGGATGTGGACCATAATGCAGTATCGATGCACGCCGGGCTTTTCGGCCTGGACGGAAAACTGATCCGGATTTTGCACGCCAGGGGATACGATACGCCGGAGAAAATCGACAAGTTCCTCTATTCTCCCCTGTCGGATTTATACAGCCCGTTTTTGATCTCCGGGATGTTCCCGGCGGTAAGCAGAATACGGAGAGCGGTGACGTCAGGCGAGCGGATCGGGATATTTGCGGATTCAGACCTTGACGGGATCACGGGGCTCGCGGTTTTCTACGAGCTCTTTGGCCGGATGAAAATAGTCCCTTTCGTCAGATATTTGAAGAATGACGAGACATACGGCATGACGCGGGAGATCGTCGATGAGTTCCGCGACCAGGGCGTCTCCCTGCTCATAACCGTCGATTCAGGAATCAGGGATACAGCGGAAATCGCCTATGCCCGCTCCCGGGGCATTGACGTAATCGTGTCGGACCACCATGAACAGGACGCGGAACTGCCCGACGCCATCATTATAAACCCAAAAATGGAGAGCGGCAATTATCCCTTCAAGCACCTCGCCGGAGTGGGAATCGCTTTTAAGATATGCCATGCCCTGCTCTTAAGCTATCTTCCTTCGTACAACAGGCTCTTTTTGATTATCACGAAAGCGGATGGCCGGTATTATATGTCCTCCATCCGGAACTGCATAGTAGAGCAGATACGAACAGCCGCAGGGATGGAGCAGATCATGGAACTGCTGGATTCGGAAACCGGCGACCCGATTACCCTGTTGCATGAAGCAGGAGACCGGGGTGACGATGTCGCATCCCGTTGCAAGGGGGGCGGAGTATTCGACTTCTGCGGATTCATCGCGAGCATACTTAAATGCGGCGATTCATCACTGGCCGCTATCAGTATCCGGTTGAAGATAAACCGGAAATATCAGGATTCCCGGATCGGAATGCTGAATTCAATATTTCTGCAAACCCAGATGCTGGCGCCGGACAAGATATACGCGTTCATGCAGGCCGCTATAGGGCTCGTGTCGATCGGAAGCATCGCCGACCTGGTCCCGCTGATTGATGAGAACAGAATCCTCGCAAAATTCGGGATCGAGGCCCTCAATCGGACGAAGCATCCCGGCCTGTCGCTCTTGTATCCGGATGCGCGGATAAATTCAAAGACGATCGGATGGAGCATCGCGCCGCTTCTCAATACACCCGGAAGGCTCGGCATGACGGATCTCACTGCCAATTTTTTCATACAGAGCGACCCGGAGGCCCTTCGGCCGATAATATCCGAAATCAGCGCGCTCAATGAAGCCAGGAAAAACACCCTGAATCAGATCTATGCCAGGATCACGGAAGACATTAAAAAGGGGACGCTGGATTCAAGCGGTAACATCGTTTATGTTAAAACCGATGAGATACCGGATGGATTCGCCGGTTTGCTGGCGAGCCGCATAGCCGACAATGTGGGGAAACCGGTCATTCTTGTGGTATTTCCGGGCAAGAATGGAATTGTCAAAGGCTCGGGCAGGGCCGGGGAGGGGATTAATTTTTTCTCTTATGTCGAGCGGTTCAGCGGCAGGTTTGTGCGGATCGGCGGGCATGAGCAGGCCTTTGGCTTTACCGCCAAGGCGCAGGAGATCGATGACATTGCAGCTTCAATTGAAAGCTCATTCAGCGATCATCCTGCTCAGGGGAAGCCGGCGGCGGTTGACTGCGAGCTTGAAATCGGCGGCATAAATGTCGTTTTCATCAAACAGCTTGAAATCCTTGAGCCGTACGGCAACGGGAACGCGGAGCCGATATTTCGATCGACCAATCTTTGCTTTGAATCCTTTACCCTGTTCGGGAATAATCACGGAAAATACCTGATAGCCGAGAATAATCCTCTGAGCGCGGTGGGGTGGGGAATGGGCCCGATTATGAAAGATTATTTCAAGGCCGGCAGGCCTCTCGACGTCATTTACCGGCTGGAGGCTAATGAATACAACGGAACCGTATACCCGCGCATGATTCTCATCGATATCCGGTTTTCCGATAAAATTTATGAGCCGTAGAGAATTTTATGTTTGACGTGCGGGTATCGGATCAATAGTATTTATATCAAACACATGGGGGGAACTTGATGGACATTCAAATAAAAGAAGAGAGTGATGTCGTCAATATCATGGTCTTCGGCGACATCGAGATGATGAGCATAAAAAATTTCAAGGAAAAGCTGTTCGAGATCGGCAATAACCTGGATAAAAATATTGAGATAGATCTTTCCAATGTGGATTATATCGATTCCTCCGGCGTGGGCGTCCTGATCAGTCTCCTGAAATTGCAAAAGAAAAAAGGAAAAAATCTCAATATAAAAAAAGTCAGCTCCAAGGTCTTGAGCGTCCTGAAATTGAGCTCTCTTTCCGATGTGTTTGAGATGTAACCCCGGATGGACCGCCTGCGGATTGGAAACGGATTCGACGTACACCCCTTTGTCATCGGCCGGGATCTGATACTCGGAGGGAAAAAAATCGATTACCGGTTCGGCCTTCAGGGCCATTCCGACGCCGACGTTCTGATCCATTCAATAATCGACTCCCTGCTCGGCGCGGCCGGTATGGGGGACATCGGAGGAATGTTTCCCGATACCGACAGACAGTATAAGGATATCAGCAGCATTAAACTCCTGGCACGGGTCTCGGAAAATCTGAAATCGAGGGACATATCAATAATCAATATCGACTCGGTGATAGTGTGCCAGGAGCCTAAGGTGGCACCGCATGTGGAAGAGATGAAGCAAAACATTTCCCGCGTATTGGATATCGATGTATCCAGAATAGGAATTAAAGGAAAGACGACGGAAGGCCTGGGATTCACCGGAAGGATCGAGGGGATTGCAGCGTATGCCGTATGCCTTGCACACGTGTAAGGCATGTAAGGGCGAGTTTCATGCGCGCCCTTATGAGACATAATATATCTTATCGGAAGTTAATGATGTCAGCCGTGTCTGATCCGGTCGAATAGCTGACTGACCATATTAGTGAAACCCGCCAGCACGAGAGCGCTGATAATAACATCGAGCCGGTACCATCTTTGTCCCACCAGGATGATGCCGGTGTTGGTGAAGAGATTGAAGAGATTCGATTTATAGCATATCATCCAGGCGAGCAGAAGTATGATAATATCACGGGCGATTTTAACCGATCTGTTTTCGGAGATGTCCCGTAAGATGGTCATGGAAAAGACCGCCATTATAGCTACTTCAAGCACTACCGCGAAAATGAACAGATAGAAAACATTTTGAATGAGAACGTCAAGTTTCATATTCTACTCCCGTAGTAATAGATTATCTTTTCTAAACCGGCGGATTGAATAACTGTTGTTATATTATAAAACCAGTGTATAAAAATCAAGTTCATTTTATCCCTTGGGCTAAAATCCACGAGATTCAATGAAGTCCCGGTATGAATCGAAATCCAGCAAATCCTTAAATTCATTCGGCTCCTTGACCTCTATTTTAAATATCCATCCATTGTCATACGGCTCTCTGTTGATAAGCTCCGGATCAAATTCCAATGCCCTGTTTATCTCCGTGATCCTGCCGGAAACGGGCGACTTGAGGTCGAAGATATCCACGTCCGATTCGATGAAGCACACTCGTTCATCAATTTTTACTTTCATATTTATTTCCGGGAGATCGACATATACTACATCGTTTATCTTTTCGAGTATGCATTCCGTTAAGCCGCACCTGCCGACAAACCCGTCATCCATTTCAATCCAAACATGGTCCCGGGTGAATCTTTTATCTTCAGGAAGAGCGGTCATGGAACCCAAGTGTATTTATAATTATTAAAAAAGATTCTTGACTAATTATTAAGTATGATCTATTGTATACAAAAATTTGTCATGCTCTTTTTAATGATTACGAGGGTTTATCACCGAGAGATGAGGGATTATATTTGTTCATCGTCGATACCTTGATCGCATGCGAGAAGTTGATTTATGCCTAGCTGTTCAAATCCCCTCCTAATTAACATCATATTTTAATGTCAGAGATTTACAAAATTCAAGAATATAATAATTTCAGCAACTATTTAGCCTAATGTAAGATAGCATTAAAAATGCATTAACTATGCCGCAGGCGCCCGCATGAGGCATAGTTCGCATCGGCTTATTAAATAATCCTTCTTTATAATAAAGGGTTATTTTAAGTATATTATATTTTTCGAGGTGATCTATGGCTAAACAAATCTATGCAGGCAATCTGTCATATCAGATGTCTGATGATATCCTGCGCGATCTCTTTCAGCAGCATGGAGAGGTTACAGCGGTGAAAATCATCAGATACCCTGATTCAGGAAAATCGAAGGGATTCGGATTCATTGAAATGGCCAAGGACGAAGACGCCGACAGCGCCATTCAAAAACTCAATGGCGCGGATGTGCTGGGAAGGAACATCCGCGTAAATATTGCCCGGCCTAAAAGAGACGACCAGGAGCGTTGAGTTTGAGAGTTCAGGTATCATAAGAAATCATAGGTCATTCTAAAAGCCCGCTGCCGGATGACGCAGCATTCGACAGTAAATCTTTAATAAAACTTTTCAGAGAGCCACTCGAATAACACTGAACAAGCTCCCGGAGCAACTCGTCATTATTGACGATCCGGGTGAGGAGGCTGCCCCTCTGCGGGGAAGTCAACGTTGCGAATTCTGAATCGCCGGTCAACAGAATTCGCGTTTTTTCAAGCGCCTCAAGCGTATCCGCGATGGATTCGGGCACCATGCTTTCAATATCTCGGCGGATACGCGCGGCAAGAGCCGGCGATTCGCCGCTTGTGGAAACCGCGACGATCAACCCTCCCCTGTTGAACCATGAAGGAACGAAAAAGGTGCAATTCTGCGGATCGTCAACCGCGTTAATAAATATATTATGTTCCCGCGCTTCCTTAAACACCTCCCTGTTGACGCCTTCGTCGTCGGTTGCCGAGAACACGACAGCCGCTCCCGCACAATCGCCCCGCTTGTAGGTGCGGTTGATAATCTCGATCTTATCCGGATATAACGCGGCCAGCTCATGCACGGCTTCATGGATCCGCGGTGCTATAACCGTGATCAGGGCGCCGCATTCAAGCAGATCTTTTATTTTACGCAGGGCGACGGATCCTCCGCCGATAACTATCGCCCGCCGGTCCGATATCCGCAGCATGGCTGGATAAAGCTTCATCTATCTTGTCAACTCTTCAGGCATCGTGTAATTTTGGCCGGACGCGATTAATTCTTTTATCTTATCCTCACCTAATCCTATTTCCTCATCCGTGAGATAGCATTGCGGATCCGGAGCCCAGGGATCATCGTATGTCCTGAAAGCCCTGACCCTCATAGACCCGGTGCACAGCTCCCGGTATCTGCAGAGTCTGCACCTTCCTTTCAGAAATTCGGCCTTGTGTTTCAGGCCGCGCATCAAGGGGTCGGCCTCATCCGTCCATATCTCCCCGAAAGGACGTTCCCGCACGTTCCCGAATGAATAATCCTGCCAGAACTGGTCCGGATGCACGTTCCCGAAATAATCGACGTTGGCGATGCCGACCCCGGTCGAATGCGCGCCGCCGCCGTTCCACGCAAGGAGCCGGTACACATCGCGGCCGCGCTCCGGGTTCGTGTCAGCCAATTTGAGATAGAGATATACGCCGTCCGCATGATTATCTACAGTCAGAATATTGACGTCCAGGCCGCGGTTGAAAAAGTCCCGCGTGCGGCAGAGGATCGTATCCATGGCGAGTCGTGCTTCCCGATGGGTGAGATCATCGGAGAATAGATCCCCTCCCCTTCCGGAATAGACCAGGTGATAGAAACAGGCGCGGTTGATCCCCTCTTTTTCAATAAAGTCGAATATCCTGTTCAGATCGGCATAATTCCTCTTCGTAAGGGTGAGCCGCAGGCCGACCCTCTGTCCGACGGCTGAACAGTTCTCAAAGCCCCTCATGGCCCGCGAAAACGCGCCCTCCTTTCCGCGGAACCGGTCATTCACCTCCTCCATGCCGTCAAGGCTTATGCCTACATATACGATTCCCGCGTTCTTGATATCCCGGGCGGTCTGCGGATCGATCAGGGTGCCGTTCGTCGAAAGAACCGGCCGTATGTTTTTCTCAGCAGCGTGGTCAATGAGCCTGAAGATATCGGTGCGCATGAGCGGCTCCCCTCCTGAAAAGAGAAGCGAGGGAATCCGGAAATCAGCCAGATCATTTATGAGGGAAAGGCCTTCCTCCGTGGTCATCTCCCCGGAATACGCCTTACTGGATGAGTCCGTGTAGCAGTGCACGCAGTTCAGATTGCACCTTCTCGTAGAGCTCCAGACTACGATAGGCCTCCGCTCTCCGGCGCTTCCGGTGCGATTGTGGGGCCTGTTGCCGTGGGAATCCGGCCCTGCATCCGTGCCGTAGCGAAGCGCGTCCCCGGTCGATCTTCCGCCGCAGTAGAGTTTTCCGATATCGATCATATCCCCGCCTCGTCCTCCCACTCCTTGAACCGTGGAGAAAAATAGACCACCCGCTCCTTTTTGAATTCCCTCATCGTGCGCAATACCTGGTATTGCGCAAGGCCGGATTCGCGGGACAATTCCCTGATGACGCGGCTCAGCTCCTCATCCGTACGGCCGTGGATCATTGCAAAGAGCGGATAATCCCATTCGTCGGGCCAGGCGCTTCTCAGGTAGAGATGGGATACCAGCGTCCGTGCGTGAAAAATCCCGGCGACCCGGTCAATGTCCGCGCCGGTGCCCGGCTTCCAGACCGTCAGGGCATTGGCGGTATATCCGGCCTGGACGTGCCGGAGAACCGCTGAATAGCGGCGCATAACGCCTTCCTGCATAAGGGAACGGCTGTAATCGAGGAGATCATCTTCATTTATAAGACCGGCGTTTTCATCAATAAGACGGCCGAACGGGCCGGGAAACAAGGGAAGGTCCGCCTGGAGGAGCCGGATAGCTTCTTTTTGTTCCCGGGACAGATCTTTTTCTCCGGCATCAGCCGGGCTGATAGACGGTGCTGCATGCGCCGGTGCCGGTGAATCCCCGCAGCCTGTGTCCAGAAACACGCCTATCTTAAAGAGCCGCTCGTTACGGAGAACAAGGTAGCTGGCTGCTCCCGCCCTTTCCGCCAGATATTGAACGGCCTTGTCGATTTTTTCCCGCGAGTCCGCCGCCAGGGTAAACCAGATATTATACCGGTGGTCTCTCAGGTAGTTGTGGCTCACGCCCGGATGGGAATTGATGATCCCGGCCGCCTCATCGACCCTGCCGTCGTCGACCTGAAACGCAGCCAGGAGCGAAATATACCCGAGCCGCCCGGCATTGAATATGCCGGCGATCGTGCGTATAATACTCCGTGCTTTTAACGACCGGAGCGAATCGAGAAATTCAGCGCCGCTCATATGCAGCTCGGAAGCCATTTCCTCAAAGGGATCCCTGCTCAGGGGGAAGTCGCGCTGTATGCGGTTCAGGATCGTTTTTTCAAGGTCGGAGAAATCCATCATTTTTTCATCCGTGCCGGGGTGTAGGCGCACGAGGGCTCTTCCGAGAGAAAGTCGCCGCTTGCATAAAAGGCGCGCGCCCTGCACCCGCCGCAGATTTTCTTGTACTCGCAAATCCCGCACGCGCCGGTAAGCCGGTCCGGATCGCGCAGGGATTCGAATTCCGGGGAGCTTTCCCATATCTCATGAAAGGGCTTCACGAGCACATTCCCCGCAGCAACCGGGAGGTACCCGCACGGCTGCACTTCTCCCCTGTGGGAAATAAAGCAGACGCCGGTTCCGGCAAGGCATCCCCTGGTCATGGCGCTCAATCCGTCAGTTTCGAATAATAATCTTTTTCCTTCTTTGCGGGCGCGCTGGCGGATTATCCGGTAGTAATGGGGAGCGCAGGTCGCCTTCAACTCGAGCCGTGTTGTTTTCGATTTATCGTAAAACCAGTTGAGCACCCGTTCGTATTCTTCCTTGGAGATCATCTCCGATTCCGCGATTTCAACACCGCATCCGACCGGGACCAGCATGAAGAGATGAAGGGCGCATGCGCCGAGGGATTCCGCCATATCCAGGATTCCGGATATTTCTTCGGCGTTCCTTTTCGTGACGGTGGTATTGACCTGGAAAGGGACTCCCTCCTGCCTGAGGCGGGCCACACCCTGAAGCGCCCGGTCAAAGGAGCCGGGTATGCCGCGGAAGTCGTCGTGCGAGGAGGAGTTTTTCCCGTCAAGGGATATGCTCACCCGCTCAATGCCCGATTGCTTGATCCTCTGCGCCGCGAGCTCGTCGATCAGGGTGCCGTTGGTGGCGAGCGCCGTTTTAAGCCCCTTGCCGGATGCATAGGAGGCTATCTCGAAAATATCATCGCGGTAGAGCGGCTCGCCTCCGGTCATGATCAGTATCGGTTTGTAAAAAAATGCAATATCGTCGATCACGCTTCGAATCTCGTCAAGGGTCAGTTCATCCTCAGAGATATCATCGCGGGCCTCAGCCCTGCAATGGATGCAGGCGAGGTTGCACTGTTTGGTCAGCTCCCAAAAAATCAGACGCGGGACGTGTTTCATATTCATGGTCTGAAGAGTTCCTCGATGGTCTTGATCTTTTCCTGTATCTCTTCTCTCGTATGGTAGCCGTCCGCGCGGGAAGCTTTATGCTCCTTGATCGCCGTAATCGGGTTATGCAGAATTTTTGACAGGATCTGCTTTGTCAGGTCGTCGATAATCTGCAGATCGTCGTCGCTCAGGTGCTTGAGCTGTCGCCGCCGGTATTTATCGACCTCCTGCTCCCGGATTTTATCGAATATATTCTGTATGCGCACGATCATGGGTACGATCTCCAGGCCTTCGTACCACTCGAACAGCTCTGCAGCGTCGCTCCGGACGATCTGCATGGCGGCCACGGCCTCGCTGTGCCGGTTTTTCAGGTTTTCATCAGCGATCGTTTTCAGGTCGTCGATGTTGAACAGGCTCACATTGGCGATCGCGGAAACCTCGGGGGCCACATTGCGCGGAACGGCTATATCGATAATGCAGAGCGGCTCTCCTCCCCGCCGCGCGAGGATCGACTCGGCCATGGCGCGATTGATGAGATGGTCGTGGCAGGTCGCCGAGGTTATAATAATATCCGCCGCCGCCGCCTTCTCCTCGATTTCAGCCAGCGGTATGATGCGGGCGCACTGGTTGAGTTTCTCAACCACGGCCTCGGCATTATCGAGCGACCGGTTCGCTACCGTAATATCCCGGACGTTATTTTTGGCAAGATACCTGAGGATAAGCTCGCCCATCTCCCCCGCTCCGATGAGAAGCGCCTTCCGGCCGGACAGGTCATTATTGAACAGATTCTTTGCCTGCTCGACCGCGATATAGGCGATTGAGAGCGGATTCTGCGAGATCGCGGTCCTGGTCCGCACCTTCTTGGCGGTGTTGAACGATTGGTGGAAGAGCCTGTTCAGGATAAGGCCGCTGTTTTTATGGTGCACGGAATCCCGGTACGCCTGCTTTATCTGCGCCAGAATCTCGTTCTCGCCGATGATCATGGAATCGAGGGAGGATGCAACCGTAAGAAGATGGAGCACTGCGTCGTGCGAGTTTTTTTTATACACGTATCGGGAGAAGGAATCCTTGTCCAGACCGGTAAATTCCTCCAGGAGGGAAGAAAGCCCGTCGATTGAGCGAAGGATGTCCTTTGCCGTAAAATAGAGCTCGACCCGGTTGCAGGTGGAAAGGTAGACGATTTCCCCAATGCCGCAACTCTTCACGCGTTTATGAAAATTTTTCAGAACATCGGGCTCAAAGGAAAATCTCTCCCGAATTTCAAGGGGAGCCGTCTTATAGCTCAAGCCCAGGAGTATGATCTCAGATATTTCGTCGCGCTTGTTCATGCCTCAGTCTCAATTTTGAAATACCGCTTTCAAAGATTCGCGAATCGCATCGCCGGTTTTTTCACAATCCGAATCGGTATGGGCGGTGGATAAAAAACATACTTCATATCCCGAAGGCGGAAGATAAACCCCTCTTTCCAGCATCGCGCGATGGAACCGGGAAAAGGCCTTCATGTCGCAGTCCCTCACCTGGTCAACCGATTCTATTGAATCCCGATCAGTGAAATAGATCGCAAAAATCGATTCAAGCTGGATAAACAATACCCTATTTCGGTAATTTCCCAATACCGGTTCAAGCGTATTTTTCAGCTTGTCCCTGTTTTTTTTAAGTATATCATACGCATGAATTTTGTCCAGTTTTTTTATTGCGGCGATCCCGGCCGCCATTGCAAGAGGGTTTCCCGACAGAGTGCCTGCCTGATACACCGGCCCGGCAGGAGCGACAAGACTCATGATCTTCCGCGAAGCGCCGTAAACGCCTACCGGCAGCCCGCCGCCGATGATTTTTCCCAAGGTTGTGATGTCGGCATTCACGCCGTAATACTCCTGCGCCCCGCCACGAGAAAGCCTGAACCCGGTTATCACCTCGTCAAAGATGAGGAGAATGCCGTATTCATCGCAGAGCTCGCGCACGTTCCGGAGAAATTCCGGCGCGGGTGGAATAAGCCCGTAGTTGCACGCTACCGGCTCAATGATAATGGCTGCTATATGCCGGTGATTTTTTTTCAAAGCTTTTTTGAGAACGAGGGTATCATTATAGGGGACAACGACCGTATCCTTCGCATTCGCTTTTGTGACGCCGGCTGAATCCGGCGTGCCGAAGGTGGCAAGCCCCGATCCACCGGCGACGAGGAGATGGTCCGCATGGCCGTGGTAGCACCCATCGAATTTGACGATCGTGTCCCTGCCGGTAAATCCCCTGGCCAGCCGCACCGCGCTCATGACCGCCTCGGTGCCGGAGCTCACGAACCGGAGCATCTCGATGGATGGGAACCTCTCGGTGATGAGCCGGGCGAGCTCCACCTCATCCCTGTTCGGCGCGCCGAAGCTGGTTCCGTCCGCCGCAGCCTCCACGACCGCGGCCGTGACGTCCGGATCGGCATGGCCCAGGATGAGCGGCCCCCAGGACATGCAGTAGTCGGTGAATTCATTGCCGTCCTCATCGAAGAGGATGGAGCCCCGCCCTTTCCGCATGAAAAGCGGCTCGCCCCCGACCGATTTAAAGGCGCGAACCGGAGAGCTTACGCCGCCCGGCATCAGGCTTACCGCTTCCGCGAACAATTGCCGCGATTTTTCGATGTGCATCACGAGAGCCAGCCTTGTTTTAAGATGTCGCGGGTATGGTATGAGATTATCATGTCTGCGCCCGCCCTGAAAATGGAGGTTATGATCTCTTTCACGAGCCGTGCCTCGTCTCCCCAGCCGAGCCTGACAAGAGCCTTCACCATGGAGTATTCGCCGCTCACGTTATAGGCGCATAAAGGAATATCCACGAGCTTCTTGATCCGGTATATCACGTCCAGGTACGGGAGTGCCGGCTTGACCATGACGATGTCTGCTCCTTCATCAATGTCGAGGAGCACCTCCTTCTCAGCCTCAAGGGAATTGCGGAAATCCATCTGATAGGAGCTCCGGTCGCCGAACTGGGGCGCGCTTCCCGCCGCTTCCCGGAAAGGGCTGAAAAACGCAGACGCGTATTTCGCCGAATAGGCCAGTATGGGCAGGTCGGAGAAGCCGTTTTCATCAAGAGATTGCCTGATCGCCCCTACCCTGCCGTCCATCATGTCCGACGGCGCCACCATGTCCGCGCCTGCGTCCGCATGGGAAAGGGCGGTCCTCGCCAGAAGCTCGAGCGTCGGGTCGTTCAGTATCTTCCCCCCCTCGACCATGCCGCAATGGCCGTGGCTCGTATACTCGCACAGGCACACGTCGGTAATGGCGAGGATTTGCGGAAACCGCTTTTTGATCTCCCCGAGCGCCTTCTGTATGATGCCGTTCTTGCTGTATGCTCCGGTAGCGGCCTCATCCTTTTTGTCGGGGATGCCGAAGAGTATTATTTTATCAATGCCGGCTGCCTGGTCGGATTCAAGATCGTTCAGCAGATTGTCTATGGACACCCGGCTGATGCCGGGCATGGAGTCGATCGGATCGCGCTCGTTTTTTCCTTCGCGCACGAAATGCGGCATGATGAGCTTCCGCTTATCCACCACCGTTTCCGCCACAAGCTCCCGGATCAGGTTGGATCCCCTGATTCTCCGGGGGCGCTGTATATTATTCAGCATATTTTAACTCCGGATTTCCTGGTTATATCATAAAATAAAGGTATATTTGGCAAGAAATTATTTGTTTGACTCAGGTCAATTGAAGATTGCTTTACAAATTATTTACGGTTTATACAAAATGGCTGATCGTTATTCGGAACAACATTTTCTCCATGGATGATGTAATGAAAAAAATCCGCATCGGCACGCGCGGAAGCCGCCTTGCCCTCGCCCAGGCCCGGCAGGTGCAGGAAGCGCTGCAGAGTGCCTATCCAGACCATGAGATAGAGCTTGTCGCGATAAAGACCACGGGCGATAAAATCATGGACGCGCCCCTGCCGAAGATCGGGGACAAGGGGCTGTTTACCAAGGAGATCGAGAAGGAGCTCATCGCAGGCACTATTGACCTTGCCGTACATTCCCTGAAGGACATGCCGACCGAGCTTCCGGCAGGCCTGATGATCGGCGCGGTTACCCGAAGGCTTGATCCCCGCGACGTTTTTATCTCAAAGCAGGGGAAAAGTCTCGGCAGCCTGAGGCACGGGGATACGGTCGCGACCGGCAGCTTACGAAGAAAGGCCCAGCTTATGGCGTTTAATCCAGGGCTCACGGTCATTGATATCCGGGGAAATGTGGAAACCCGGCTCACTAAGATGAAGAGCGACCCCCGGATTCAGGGCATCATCCTCGCCGGTGCGGGTATAGAGCGCCTCGGCATGACAGAGGCCGTAACCGAGATCGTTCCTGAAGAGATCATCATTCCTGCCGTCGGCCAGGCTGCGCTTGCAGTTGAAATCCGGGAGCATGATCCCCTGACCCAGGAGCTTGTCGCCGTGCTCGACCATTGGGAAAGCAGGATCGCCGTCTCTTGCGAGCGGGTTTTCCTGTCAAAGCTCGGCGGCGGATGCCAGGTCCCGATAGCCGGCCTGGCCCGGCTATCGGACGACAAACTCACCCTCACCGGCCTGGTCGCATCTCTGGACGGCGGGGAAATTTACAGAGGAAGCCTGTCTGACGGAATTACAAATTTTTCCGAACTCGGGAAAAACTTAGCGCAGAAATTGCTCGACGCCGGAGCGGGAAAAATACTTGATAAAATATATGAAAATATATAGGGAACTATTCAAGGGAACGGTCTACCTGGTCGGCGCTGGACCGGGCGATTTCGGGCTCCTCACCCTGCGCGGCAAGGAGCTGCTCGAGCGCTGCGATGTATGCATATACGACAATCTGGTCAATGACCGGATCATCAGCTTGCTCACGCGGCCCGGGTGCGAAAAGATATACGTGGGAAAGAGCGGCGCCTCCCATACCATGGAGCAGGAGGAGATCAACCGGCTCATCGTTGAAAAGGCGCGGGAAAATAAAAGCGTCGTGCGGCTTAAGGGCGGCGATCCTTTCATCTTCGGCCGCGGAGGAGAGGAAGCCCTGTTTCTTGCTGAAAAGGGAATACGATTCGAGATCGTAAGCGGCGTATCTTCCGGGTATGCAGCGCCCGCGTATGCCGGCATTCCGGTCACCCACCGGGGATACAGCTCATCCGTCGCTTTTATCACCGGCCATGAAGACCCGGCCAAGCTGGAAAGCGATATTAAGTGGGACAAGATAGCCACCGGCATCCAGACCCTTGTATTCCTCATGGGCGTAAAAAATCTCCCCCTGATCATGGACATGCTAATCCGGCATGGCGCTCCTTCATCCACTCCTGCAGCAGTCATTGAAAACGGGTGCGGGCCGCTCCAGCGGACGATCACCGGAACCCTGGCCGACATCCCGGACAAGGTCAGGAACGCAACAATCAACCCGCCTTCCATAATCATCGTGGGCGATGTCGTATCACTGCGGGATAAGATAAACTGGTACGAGACCGGGCCCCTTTTCGGCAAAACAATAGCGGTCACCCGGTCCAGGGAACAGGCGTCGTCATTTTCAGCCAGGCTTGAGGAATTCGGCGCCAACGTGATCGAGATCCCGGCGATACGAATAGCGCCGCCGGACGACACGGCAGCCGTTTTTGCGTGTATTGAAAAAATAGCGAGTTACGACTGGATCATCTTCACCTCGGCAAACGGCGTGTCATATTTTTTCAAGTATCTGTTCGACCGGGGGTTTGATTCCCGGAAACTGTCAGGGGCTAAAGTATGCGCCATCGGGCCGGCTACGGCCGCGGGGCTCATGCAGATGGGTGTGAGGCCGGAGCTTGTTCCTGAAAAATACGAAAGCCAAGACATAGCGAGATCGCTTATCAGCAGGGGAGAAGTCAGGGGAAAATCCTTCCTCCTGCCCCGAGCAGATATAGCGCCGAAAACGCTGTCGGAAACCCTTACCAATGCGGGCGCAAAGGCCGTTGACGATCTTATAATATACCGTACTGTTGACGAGGACTTGTCGAACCGGAAAGATCTGCTTGAGATGCTTTCCAATAAAAAGCTCGACCTCGTTACCTTCACCAGCTCATCCACGGTTCAAAATTTCGGAAAGATATTGCGGCGGTATGCGCCTGATGAAAAAAATGCGCTTAAATGTGCGGCCATAGGGCCGGTAACGGCTGAAAAGGCGATGGAGCTCGGATTCAGGGTGGAGATTATGGCGGCGCAGCACACCATTGAAGGCCTTGTCGAGGCTATTTGCTCCTATTATCGAACCGGATAGTCAATACACCATCAGATCGTCCCGATGGATCACCTCTTCGAAGATATTCTCGCCGAGGATTTTTCTGATTTCAGCGCTCTTTTTACCTTTGATTTTATCGAGCTCGGCGCAAGCGTAATTAACGATTCCCTTCCCTATTTTGTTGTTACGATCGTCGGAAATCTCGACAATATCTCCCATGTCGAAATCGCCGATCATTCCGGTTATGCCGGATGCGAGAAGGGATTTCTTTCCGACGCGGATCGCCTGCACTGCGCCGTCGTCCAGAATCAGTACGCCGCTCGTCTTCCTGAGGGCCAGCCATCTCTTTTTGCCTGAAAGAGGCTTGTTCCTGCCCCGGAACAGGGTGCCGATTCTCTCGCCGTTCATGATCCGCGCGAGCACATTTTTCTCTTTAGCATTGGCTATGATCATCATTTGGCCGAAGCGCATGATCAATTCCGCAGCCCGTATTTTGGACAGCATGCCGCCTGAGCCGAATGCGCTACCCGTCCCCCCTGCCCGCTCAACAATACTATCGGTAATATTCTCCACCTCCTCCACCGGCTCCGGATCGTCCCTGTAGCGGTAAAATCCGTTCACGTCGGAGAGGAGGATGAGCAGATCTGCGTTGATCAGGCTGGTCACATGCGCGGAGAGCAGGTCATTGTCCCCGAACTTGATCTCATTCACCGCTACCGAGTCGTTTTCATTGACGATGGGTATTATCCCCCGGTGAAGAAGGGTCTCAAGGGTATGGCTTGCGTTGGTGAAGCGGGTCCGGTGCCGTACGTCATCTTCGGTGAGGAGTATCTGGGCCACCGGGAGGCCCCTGCGCGAAAACTTATTCCGGTATTCATTCATGAGGATGGTCTGACCAACGGCCGCGAAGGCCTGCTTTTCGGGAATCGTCAGGCTCTTGACGTTTTTTTTGAGGGAGGCGGAGCCTGCCGCAATCGCGCCCGAGGATACGATGACGACCTGGTAGCCGCGCTTTATGATATCCGCCACATCGCCGACGATCTTGGATATCTTCCCGCCCGATATGCCCCTCCCATCGGTCACCGAAGAAGAGCCGACTTTTACGACGATTCTTTTAACGTGTTTGATTACACTCTTTCTAGGCACGCTTCAACTCCATGAGACTGTCGAGAATTTCCGGCAGCCTGTCCATATTTTCCCCGGTCAATGCCGACAGGGGAAGAACTCTGGCATCATGCAATCCGTTTATTTTTTCAGGCAACACGGATTTATCTATGAGATCGATTTTATTTAAAATTATATAATACGGCTTTGACGTCAAATCTCCGCTGTAGGTATCGAGCTCGGACCTGAGGAGCTTCAAATTATAATCAAGATCGTCGAGAGTAACGTCAAGGACGAAGAGAAGAGCCTTTACCCGCTCAATGTGCTGCAGAAAGGAGAGGCCGAGCCCCTGTCCCCTATGCGCTCCTTCGATGATGCCGGGTATGTCGGCGACCCGGTACGCGGACCCGCTCTCCCTCCGGATGACTCCCAGATTGGGAATGAGTGTCGTAAAGGGGTAATCGGCGATCTTGGGCCGGGCGTTCGTGATCCGGGAAAGGATCGTTGATTTGCCCGCGTTGGGCAGTCCGACCAGGCCGATATCTGCGATGAGCTTTAAGTCCAGCGTGATTCTCCTCTCCTGTCCGGGCATGCCGGGCTGGGAGAAGCGCGGGGTCTGATTCGTTGATGATTTGAAAAAGGCGTTTCCCTTGCCCCCGATTCCGCCTTCCGCGACCATGCAGCGGGAGGCGTCAGCCGTAAGATCAGCCATCATCTGCCCTGTTTCGGCGTCAACTACCTGAGTGCCGGGAGGCACCTTGATAATCAAGTCCGCGCCGTCCCCGCCGTGCCTGTTATTGCCCGCACCCTGCTTTCCGTTGTCCGCCCTGTAGATGCGGTCTTTGAATAGGTGGGAAAGATTATACAGCTTGATGTCGGCCTGCACATAGAGGTCCCCCCCCTTACCGCCGTCTCCTCCGTCCGGGCCCCCTTTGGGGATGAATTTTTCACGATGAAATGAAACGGAGCCCTTGCCGCCGCTGCCGGCTTTTACGCGTATGCTTATGGTATCCGTGAATTTCGGCATGATTAAACCTCTCTGGCGAGGTTGTCTAATAACCCCCTAAATCCCCCAGAGGGGGACTTAAAAAAGCTGAAAAATGAATGAAGATGCCGCAATTTAATCTTCATTTCATCAAATATTAGCCCCCCTCCGGGGGGTTGGGGGGCTTATTGGGCAGCCCCATGAAAACAACAAATCGCGTATCACTCTTAATACGCGATTAAAGCAAGTATATACAATGATCGCCGGGCGCGCAATTAAGCGGCCGGATGCGGATGTATTGAGACTTTTTTTCTTTTTTTATCCAGCCTCTCAAAGGTCACAATACCGTCGATCATTGCGAACAGGGTATCATCCTTGCCGCGGCCGACATTCACGCCAGGATGAATTCTCGTTCCCCTTTGCCTGACAATGATGGTTCCGCCTTTTATCAGCTGTCCGCCGTACCGTTTAACGCCGAGCCGCTTGGACTGCGAATCACGGCCGTTTCTGGTAGACCCGCCCCCTTTTTTGTGAGCCATGATAATCTCCCTCTTAATTAAACTGTATCGTTATAAAATCCTTATATTGTTGCTTGAGATCCAGTATTCCTATTATGAACGATTCGATGAGTATCTTCAACACCTGTTTTTTTTTCGAATCGAGCTCCGACACTTTGACGCTGAATTGCAGCATTCCATCGTCAAACGTATAATCAGGATCTATATTTCCAACAATTTTTATCGATCGTAAAAGCGTTAATGCCGCGAAAGAAACAGCCGCGCATATAATATTTTCACCCTTTGCCGTATTGCTCCCGCCTATTCCGCCGCTATCTTCCGGTACCGCATGCCCCTTCACTGATACCGAGATGTCTCCTCCGCCATCTTGGGTAAACTCAAGCTTCTCATTATATATAATATGTAATAATGTGACAATTATCAAATTAATACTATATCAACCTGCAGAGAATCTACTTTACCGCCAGGTCGCTTATCATTATCTGGGAATAAGCCTGCCGATGGCCTATCGTTCTCGTGAAGCGTTTTCTTTTGCCGAACTTTACGCCCCTGACCTTGTCCCCTTTTACCGTACCGAGCACCTTCGCCGTGACCGTTACGTTTTTGAGATACGGCTGGCCTATCAAAACATTTTCGCCGTTCGAACATAGTAAAACCTTATCGATTACCAATTCGTCATTGGGATTTAATTGGAGAATATCGACATTGATTGCCGCATCCTTTTCGACTTTATATTGTTTACCGGCTATTTCTACAATTGCATACATGGGATGAATTCCTCTTGCTTTAATTAAAGATGGGCCCAGAAGGACTTGAACCTTCGACCCCCTGATTATGAGTCAGATGCTCTAACCGACTGAGCTATGGGCCCGGATACCCGGCACTTGATAGAACAAGATAAATTATGTCAAGAAAATTATCGCCGGGGCCGCGCCCTATAAAAATGAAACCAGATTTCTGCCGTTGCGCTTGGAGATATACAGGGCCTTGTCCGCCCGGTCAATAAGGGTGTTCTTCGTTTTATCCCGCTCCGGATCAAACTGCGTAACGCCTATGGAGATGGTGACCCGCAGCTCATTCGAATCAGATGGTATAGTAAGTTTTTCAATATTTTCACGGATCCTTTCGGCAACGATGAGGGCTTCATGTATCTCAGTGGAGGGAAGAATTATGGCGAACTCCTCGCCTCCGTATCGTGATGCGACGTCTATCTGCCGAATGCTCTCTCTGATCACCCGCGCGACATTAATAAGGGCAATATCGCCCGCCTGATGACCATAGGTATCATTGAGTATTTTGAAATTATCGATATCCGACATGATAATCGACAATGGCCGGTTCAGCCGGATGGCCCGGTCGATCTCCTCGATGATCAAGGTCTGGAAATAGTGGTATATTTTGAGCTTGGTCATCATGTCCGTGGTCGCCATTTCATACAGGGTGGCGTTGTGTATCGCGATGCCCGCCAGGGAGGCAATATCGAGGAGATATTCCTTTTCGGTTTCGTTGAAGTTTTTGCGGTTTATCCGCTCCCCTAAAATTATTATTCCATTCAGTATCCCTTTGGACATGAGCGGAACAATGAGGCAGGGATCGAGCATCTTGAGGATGATGAGCGATTTATCTTCTTCTATCTTTTCCACGAGCTCGGTTAAGGTATAGCACTTGAAATTTTTTTCAATGTGCCGGACGACTTCGGAGTCGGGCTCCATCTCGTATTCTACCGAATGATCGATCTCGAAACCCTTGTAGTTCCGATGGAGAAAATAGCTGTCCTGTCCGATCCCTTTTTTGAGAAAGATGCCTGCCATGAGAAGCTGCATCTGCCCCATGCAGGTCAGGAGGATTGAATCGATTAAAATATTGTATTCCAGCGTTGAATTCAGGCCTTTGCTGATTTCGATCAATTGCTTGAGGTCATAGATCTTTCTCTCATACTGCTCGATCTCGACCGGAAATTGTACGGTAAAATCGTCGTCTGTTTGTGTCATAGAGCTACCTTATCCAAAATTAGATATAGCTTCCGGCAAATCTATTCTCCCGTCGTAAATCGCTTTCCCGATGATACACCCCTTCAAGCCTTCCTTTTCCAGCCGGGACAGCCTCTCAATGTCGCTCATTGATGATATGCCGCCGGAGGCGATCAATTCAATTCCTTTAATTTCGCGCAAAATATCTTGCAGCGCCTCTATATTTGGTCCCGACAACATTCCGTCAGTCGAAATATCGGTATAGATGACCTCATGAATGCCCGCGGCGAATATATCCTTGATTATATCAATCGATTTGACCGCCGACACTTTTTTCCATCCATGTGTTGCCACTAACGAATTCTTCGCATCTATCCCAGCTATGAAAATATTTCCAAATTTGTCTATTAAATTTTTAAATGAACCATGGAAAATTAAAGTCCCGACAATGATCCGTTTAATTCCGAGGTCCATATATATTTTCGCGCTTTCCTCGGTCCGTATACCGCCGCCGATTTCAACCGGTATCTTCAATGCTTCCGTCATTGATGCAATGATATCGGTGTTGACCGGCGTTCCCTGGAATGCGCCGTCCAGATCAACGACATGGATCAGAGATGCTCCCTCATCCTCGAACCGCCTGGCCATCTCAACAGGATTGCCGGAATATACCGTCTCTTTGTCAGGGTCGCCTTGAAGAAGCCGTACGCATTTCCCGTCTTTAATATCAATGGCCGGTATTATGAGCACACAGCCTCACAAAATTTTCAATAATTTTTAATCCCGCAGCGTGGCTTTTTTCCGGGTGAAACTGCGTGGCGATAATGTTCCCCTGCCCCACGATGCAGGGAAATATCCGTCCGTATTCTGTTTCACCGATTATCCAAGTCCGGTCCCTGATTTCCGGATAGTATGAATGGATGAAATAAAAATAGCTTCCCGATACTATCTCATTAAAAAAGGGGGATTCTGAAACAAGCTCGACCGTATTCCATCCCATATGGGGAACCTTGAGCCCCTGAGCAGGGAATTTGACTATTCGTCCCGGAATAATATTCAGGCCTTTATGGTGCCCGAACTCATCGCTTGAAGAAAACAGGAGCTGGAATCCGAGGCATATGCCCAAAAAAAAGCCGCCGCTGCCGACGAACTCGGTTATCGGTTCAATCCATCCCCTGTTTATCAGATTTTCCATGGCCATGCCGAATGCCCCGTCCCCCGGCATGATGAGGGCGTCGGCGTGCCTGATCGAATCAGGATCATCGGAAAGCGCCACCGTATCAGTAAACTTTTCCACGGCTTTGACCACTGAGCGCAGGTTGCCCATGCCGTAATCGACAACGATGATCATACTATCGTTCCTTTCGTAGAGAGCACGCCTCCCTGCAAAAAATCATCCTTTGATGAGGCCTTGTACAGCGCAATCCCCAGCGCTTTGAATATGGTCTCATGCACGTGATGCTTGTTCTGGCCGCAGAACACCGTGACATGAAGATTCATCCCCGCGTTGGTGGCAAAGGCCCGCAGAAATTCATCGGTCAATTCTTCACTGTAGGGGCCGATGGAGCCGTCCAGCACGGGACCCGTGTATTTGAAATAAGGCCTGCCGGAAAGATCGACCGCTATCATGGTGAGCGCGTCATCCATGGGGATTATGGCATCGCCGAAGCGCAGGATTCCCTCCTTGTCGCCCAGCGCCTGCTTTAACGCCGTTCCCATCGATATCCCGATATCCTCAACCGAATGATGGTCGTCTATCTCCCGGTCGCCGCTACAGGACAACTTCAGCCAGAATCTTCCATGCTTGGACATGGATTCAAGCATGTGATCTAAAAAGGGAACGCCCGTGGTGATTTCAGACTTCCGGGCGCTTTCCAGAACCAGGTCCACGGCTATATCGGTTTCAAGGGTTTTTCTTTTTACTGAGCTTTTTCGTTCCATACCAACCACAATATTTAAATTTGCCCCCGCCGCCTTGGCGGCGGGGGCAAATTCAATTATAATTTAGTTATGCAACAAGTCTACTAATTTTCAAAGAGGAGAGTCATCCTTGCCGAGAAAGTAGAGAGATTTTATCTCCTCAGCCGAGACCCTGCCTTCATTTACGATAACGAGCTCGCCGTTGCTGATATTGACTACCGAGGGAAGCGAATGCTCTTTGCAGAACTCATCAATGATGAGCATGATCTCAATCCTGCCGTCAAGGATATTTATGAGATCTTTTTTTCGATAGACGGGTGCGCCGTTGGAATTATACAGTGCGGCATAGATCAGGGGCTGGCCGACATGTTCAATGATATCCTGCTGGTATCTGCTTTTCGGCATTCGCACCGGAATCGACTTTTTCGTATTTTGTATATCCCGCACATACACGATTAATTCACCCGGCCAGATCCGGTGCATGAAGTCGAATTCCATTTTGTTGATGTCGGCGATCTCGTTAAGCATCTTGAACGAGGATATCATCCTGACAATTTGCCCATCCCGTACGCCGGCCAGCCGGGAGACGACGCCCAGAGACCGCTGTTCCATGACGGATACGAGGCCGTAAATGGAGTCAACCGGCATCAGAGCCGTATCGCCCTTCCTGATCTCCTCGGCTATTTTTCTGGAAATCGCTTCGTCGATGGTTCCGTCTTTTTTTAATTTTTTAACTGTTACTATTTCGGTTTTCATGTTCGAACATGCGCATTGGTCATGACCCGGTATTTGAAAAAAAGCTGGTCTCCCTCTTGTTCCGTCCGTAAATGATAAGTCCGATCAAGACTGCCGCGGAAAAAGCAAGCCATACGAGCCTCAGGAAGGGCAGCCTGGTGTAGGAATCCGCTTCAGTAGGAGCTTCATCATCCGCCGGAGGAATCCTGTTTTCCAAGCCCTGAAAAAAAATAACTTTTCCGCCGGGCCGTAAATACCCCGATTCCAGGATATCCGTATCCGGATATTCGCCCTGCTTATACCTCTTTAATCTGTCCCGGAGCAGATTATTTTCCGATTTCAGATTCTCAATTCTTGTTACAATATGGCTCTTCCCCTCATCCAGTTTCAAGCGTTCGAGGAGTCCGCTCTTGCTCAGGATAAAAAAATAGACCGCCGCGAGAACGACCGCAACGATAAGGATAATAGATCGATACTGCTGCCTGACCAAGATTATAAGACGCTCCTTTTATTCGTTACCGGGCTGAATTTCGTTAGTACTTGATTGTTATGGCGTAATAACGAGATATAAATTCGCCGTGCATATAAAAATCGCCTAACTTGAGTTACTATTAAATAAATTTCCAGATATAATTTCAAGCATAATTTGTGACGGGAATAAGCATGGGTGCAAGCCAAAAACCGTTAATAACCGAGACAGAGGACAAAATATTGGTTGGCGCAATCGGTTGCAGGCGACGGAGGGTTGTATATCCATTGTGATGTTGTAAAACTGACAGATCCATAGGTTCCGGTGGTTGTATCTGATGCATGCCACTCTGAACAGGTAGCGCCCGGCGACACGCTCCCGTCAGGATTGCTGCCGGACCACCAGTTTGGAGAAGGAAGCCCCAGAATGCCTTGCAGATTAACTCCGATTGATCCGCCCCAGAGTCCCTGCCAGGTGCTCGAGATCATAGTAATCCCCAGGGAAGGATCAATACCGAAAACGGGAAATCCCCAGTATTCACGTATCATTGTTTTTCTCTCTTTCTCTTCACCTTAAACCTTAAAGAAATTTATTCTACTCATCAAATTTTCAGCCATGGAAGCCAATTTAGTTGCATTGCTGGTCATTTCCTCCGACGCTGCGGCACTTGATTGTGTAAATTGATTAATAGTGGCAATTGATTTCATAATCTCAGCGACAGCGAGCCTCTGCTCCTCAGTTGCATTTTTTGCCTCTTCCGAAAGTATTATTATTTCATCAGCACTTTTATTAACGGCATCATTTGTTAATTGCTGGCGCTTCATATTTGAAAAAATTTGAATCATCATATTATTAATTGCTTCAACGCCTTCAATTATTCGAGTCAAACTTTCAATGGTATTAACAACATTCCCCATCCCGCCGCTAATTTCGTCATTATTCTCCTTGATGAGAGAATTAATATCGTTTATACTCGATGCGGTTTGATCCGCAAGCTTCGATATTTCGTCAGCGACGACTGCAAAACCCCTTCCCGCATCTCCTGCCCGTGCCGCCTCAATCGCAGCATTCAATGACAGAAGATTTATTTTATCTGATATATCATTGATTATCCCGATGATGTCCGTAACCTTTTGCGAGCTTCCGGAAATCTTGGTCATGATTCTATTCATCGATTGTAATGATTCGCTTCCGGAACTGGCCAGCAAGGAAATATTCTTTGATAATCCCTGTGCATCGCCGGTCATTCCAGCCATTACGTCAATAATATCGGAATGCTCCTTCATGCCTACGGTAAGCGCATGGAGCTTATCAAACTGAATTTGTGTAGTATTGAAAATGTTGTCAATACCTGCATTGATTTCTTCCATAGCTGCTGTTATCTCCTCGGTAGATGCAGCCTGATTTTGCGCATTGCTGGCAAAACTTGTAGTTGTTACGGATAACTCTTCAGAAGACGCCCCCAAATCATTCGAGGTATCTATCACCTCCTTGATCACGGCGCGTACCTCATCAATGAACTTGTTGAACCATTTGCCGAGCTCATTCATTTCATCTCTTGCTTTATCCAGGACCGGATATTTCGCTTCAAGCTCGCCGGAGGAGCCTTTTAAAAAAATCTGTCTGAAAAGCGATAAAGAGTTAGCGATACTCTTTGATAAAGTCAATGTTACCAAAAAAGAAACGGTCAGCAAAATTATAAAAATTACGATTGAAAACTTTATAACCTTTCCAATTAAGTCAATAGTTTCATCATGAAATTTTCTTGCCTCCCGCCCCGTTTGAAAATCCAGATCGGATAGCTTTTTAATAAGTTCATCGGTATGCCCTTTTATATCCCCTATGATCTCTGAAGCAGTTTTATAATCAGCGTTATTAACCAGTCCGATAAATTCTGCTTTCCTATTTTCCCATTTTTTCAATAATTGTGCTACATCAGCCAGCGTTTTTTTTCCATTTTCATTTTTTATACTTTTTTTAACAATATCCAAATGTCTTTTAACAGAATTACACAACCCATCTATCTGCACAATATACATATCGATCTTACTTTTATTTCTTAGCTTCACTTCGGATTCAATATCTCCAATAATGCTTTTTAAAGCATGGATATCTATTTCAGTTGCAAGGCTATTATTTGTTACAATAAAAGTATTATATAATTCCGTTAACATATTCCCGGTGTAGTTCAATTCATAAATAAAAAATCCTATGAAAACTACGGATAAAATCACAATAATTGAAAAGCCCAATAAAATTCTTGTCATGATTTTCATATACGAGAATCTCATAAGGCTACCTCACCGCTTATTATAAGGAATTGATGTAATAATTACTCGAGTCAGGCGAATTTATATCTCGTTATTACGCCATGACAATCAATAACTAACGAAATTCAGCGGCAAAACAACAGACTTTAATAGCTTTAATGCAGAACAAGCAATAACGCGACATAAATTCGCCCTCTGTGTAAAATCCGCCTAACTCATGTTATATAGATAATGATATCAAATATACCACATGTCAAGTAACAATTAAATTAAGATATACTAAAAATAGGGAGGATGAATTGCTTTTCGATTTGTATTACCGTGAAATAATTTTCTTAATAATGCATTAGGAAAATTATTGGGCGCATGGATTTAATCATTATCGATAGACTGCCTTGCTATATAGCCGATGAAGAATACTGTCAGAGAAAACACCTAACCGGACGTAGTATGGAGAATATTTTTTTCTTGACATCTATGGTACATCAAGATTGAATTATTTCGTTATCCACTCGGCTTTTTGCCTCTTAATTTGAAGTTTTTCCGGTTTACGGCGTTCACTTATAATAAAAGAGCGGCGGTGTGCTCAGAATCATTAGATGAAACCATAAATCGGTTTAAGCTTGTTATAAGAAAAAAATATTCAGGAGGTGTGCATGAGAACAAAATCAGGCGTGTTAATCGTATCAATACTGTTCTGTTTCATTATTTTCTGCGGATTCGGCTGCAAAAAAGCGGGGAATCCTATTAAAATCGGCCATATACATTCTATCAGCGGCGCAATGTCTATGTATGGCAAAAGTTGTGCCACAGGCGGCGAAATCGCTATTGAAGAGATAAACGCCGCAGGAGGCGTTCTTGGAAGACCCCTTGAGCAGATTACCCGGGACGACAACCTTAAGCCCGAGATAGGCTTGCGGGAGGCGAAGAACCTGGTAATAAACGATAAAGTTGATTTTCTTACCGGGACGATCAGCAGCGCCGTTGCCCAGGCAATATCAAACTACGCCAAAGAGGAAAAGAAAATATTTATTGTTAATATAGCTCAATCCTCGACATTAACCGAAGAGAACTTCCACCGATATATCTTCCGTATAGATACAAATTCCATACCGTATTGGGGATACGCGCCGGCTTTGGCCCTGGCTGAAACCTGGAAGAATAAAAAAATTATAAGCCTCGGCTTCGATTATGTTACGGGCAAAGATACGCTCAAGGCATTCAAAGAAAAATATCTTCCACTCGTTCCCGGCGCGAAAATAGTCGGCGAGCTCTGGGCTCCCCTGAACACCACGGACTTCACCGCATATATCACGAAAATGAAGAACTCCAAAGCCGACGCCTTTTTCCTCGCCTGCATTTATGGCGGAGGGGAATTGGCTTTTACCAAGCAGGCATGGGCCCACGGTCTCTATGATAAGATGAAGGCCATTCAATCATGCGCCGGAGATGTTGAAACATGGAGCAGCGTGAAAAAGGGCGAACCTTATCCCAAGGGTGCAATTGCCACCAGCAGATACCCCTTTTGGGCCATAGACGACCCGAAAAGCAAGGAATTCACAAAAAAGCACCATGATAGGCTCGGTTACTGGCCATCCTATGGCGCTATGAATCAGTACGTCATCGTTTATGCCTTGAAAAATGCAATCGAAAAGGTCGGCGCTGTTGATACGGAAAAGATTATCAATGCCCTTGAAGGAATGGAACTCAATACCTTCGTGGGCACGGTGAAAATACGTAAGTGCGACCATCAGGCAATGATGCCCACGTGGTATGGCTATGTAGATTTCACGCCGGAGCTGCCATTTCCCATCATCACCAGAGTCAAAGCTCTCGGTGAGGACAGCTACCATAGCTGCGAACAGATAGAAAAAATACGTCTGGCAGCAACGCCAAAGCAGCCTTGAAAAAGTTATCTAACCAGCATACTGAGCCAAGCTAATCCCTTGGCTCAGTATTTATTATGAAAGGGGAAATCAAATGGATATCGAAGCCATTATGGGGCAGGTTTTGAGCGGATTGAGCGTTGGCATGGTCCTTTTTCTCATCGCATCAGGCCTGTCCGTCATCTTCGGAACGCTCAAGATACTCAATCTGGCGCATGGTACTATCTATATGATCGGCGGATTTCTCTGTTACTGGATAACATCCACATTTGCCCATATCCCCGCAATCTTCTGGCTGGCGCTCATTCTGGGGCCTATTGCAACCGCCCTGCTCGGCGGCCTTATAGAGATTTTCCTTCTTCGCCGTATTTATGCCGAAGAGATGCTCTATCAGTATATACTCACTTTCGGGTTAATATTGATTCTGGGTGAACTTTGCAAGCTTATATGGGGCGTAGGGTATCATACGGTTTCAGTTCCCTGGCCGGTTGATGGCAAAATGTCGATTTTTGGAATGATCTATCCTGTTTATAATATATTTCTCATCTGCTGCGGGGTTGCTGTTTTTATCGGACTCATGGCGGTGATGCGCTTCACCGGGCTGGGGAGGATTATTAGAGCCGTCACTTTCAATCGTGAAATGGCAAATGCCCTGGGCATAAATGTTCCCATGGTTTATACCGGCGTGTTTATGCTGGGATGCTGGCTCGCGGGGCTGGCCGGAACCCTCATGCCGCCCATGTCCGTTGTTGCCCTGGGCACGGACATGGCCGTCATCATCGACTGCTTCATAATAGTAGTCATAGGGGGAATGGGCAGCCTGTCGGGCGCCTTCATCGGCGCAATCATCCTTGGATTGGTGAACGCCTTTGGTATTTCTCTATTGCCCAAGCTAACGATCGCCTTTGGCTTTCTATTGATGATTATTATCTTGATTATACGTCACTGGGGCTTACTGGGAAAACCTGAATGATGGAGCACGAAATAATGAGGGAAATAATACAAGAATTTTTTAAAAAGACGCTTACTCTTAGACTGTTCTGGTTATCAACGGCGGTTATCCTTCTATTTATTCTTCCGCTATTTATTAGCACTGCATATATTAGTTTGATAAGTGAGATGTTAATTATGGCGCTTGCAGGCTGCGCCCTTAATCTTATGATGGGCTACACCGGTATGGTGTCCTTCGGTCCCGCCGGACTCTATGCGGTTGGCGCTTATACAACCGCCCTCCTTTTAAAAAAGACCGGGATACCTTTTGCCGCGACCATGGTCGCCGGGCCGATAATGGCTGGTCTGGTCGGCGCCGTTGTAGGCTGGTTTTGTGTCCGTCGGACAGCCGTGTATTTTGCCCTGCTTACGCTTGCCTTCGCTCAGATCATCTGGACCATATTCTTTGAGTGGTATGATTTTACCGGCGGGGACGACGGCACTGTAGGCTTCAGAAAACCGGAATTATTATTATCTATCAACAGCTCCTACTATTTCATCCTGCTCATAGTGATTATCTGTCTTATATTGTTATGGATAATCGTAAACTCTCCTTTCGGCAAAACGCTGCAGGCTATTCGGGAAAACCCGGTACGGACGGAATTTATCGGCGTGAATGTGAAAAGATATCAACTGTATGCGTTCATCATATCGAGCCTTTTTCTCGGCGCCGCCGGCTCCCTATTTGCGGTCTTTAGTGGAAGCGTTTTCCCCGATTATGCTCACTGGATAAAATCAACAGATATGATAGTCATCTGCCTCCTTGGGGGAATGTATAACTTCCTCGGTCCTGTTATTGGCTCCGCAGTATATATCTTCCTGAGCAAGCTAATTTCCGGATATACTATGTATTGGATGCTCTTTTTGGGGATAATTGTGGTTTTTCTGGTATTGTTCATGCGCAACGGGATTGCCGGGTTTATCTCACACAAGATCGCTCCTCTAATTCAAGAGAATAAGGAGACGGAGAAATGATAGAGGTTGAAGGTTTGACCAAATCATTCGGAGGACTCACTGCGATTGATAATGTCTACTTAAAATTTAAAAAAAGGGAATTAAGTTCTATCATCGGACCAAATGGAGCAGGTAAGACGACCCTCTTTAACCTCATAACCGGCCACCTGTCTCCTGATCAGGGAAAAATCATTTTTAACGGAAGGGACATAACCAATCTCCCCCCCCATGAGATAAGCCGGGTGGGGATCGGGAGGTCTTTCCAGCGACAAAATATATTCCCGAGGCTCAGCACATTTGAGAACATTCAGATAGCCCTGTTTTCAGCAAAGCATATCAATGGCAAATTGTTTTCTCAAGCTAAGAATATGCTACGAGATGAAACCGATGAGATTTTAGAAAGTGTGGGGCTCACTGATAAAAAATTGATGCAGGCCGGCTACCTCGCCTACGGCGACCAGAAGAGACTTGAAATCGGCATCGCGCTGGCAATTGAGCCTCAGCTTCTCCTTCTCGACGAACCCACTGCCGGGATGAGCCCGCGGGAGACCATAGAGATTACTAAGCTTATTAAAAAGCTGGTCAAGAAACGGGGCCTCACTCTGATCTTTATTGAGCACGATATGGACATAGTATTCGGTATATCAGAGAAGGTAAAAGTGATGCATCAAGGGAGAATTATATTTGAAGGAACTCCCAAGCAAGTGAAAGCCAATGCCGAGGTGCAAAAAATTTATTTGGGGAAGGATAAGAAATAATGCTCCTTGAGTTAACGGAAATTCATACTTTTTATGGACTTAGTCATATCCTGTTCGGAGTGTCGCTGGAAGTGGCTCAGGGCGAGACGGTTTGTCTTCTGGGAAGAAATGGAGTCGGCAAGACCACCACACTGAGGAGCATCATGGGTCTTACTCCGCCCCGCTCCGGAAGCATTAATATCTTTGGGAAGGACATAAAGGATAAACAGCCTTTTGAAATAGCTCGCATGGGCGTCGGCCTTGTGCCGGAGGACCGGTTAATTTTCCCGGATCTTACTGTCGGTGAGAACCTGGAAATTGCGATGAAAGAGAAAAACAATGTCCGGGGATGGACATTTGAGAAGATATATAAACTGTTTTCCGTGTTAAAGGAACGAAACAGACAGTTGGGGGGAACTCTCTCCGGCGGCGAGCAGCAGATGCTGGCCATAGCCAGAACACTGATGGGGAATCCCCGCCTCCTCCTTTTAGATGAACCCTCTGCCGGACTATCGCCCATTATGGTACAAGCGGTTGAGGACCATATCCATCTGCTCAAAAAAGAAGGAATGACCATATTGCTGACTGAACAGAATTCCCACAGTGCGCTGAAGGTTTCCGACCGCGCCTATATTCTGGAAAAGGGAAGAGTTGTCTGGCAGGGGAAGGCCTCTGTTCTTAAAAAAAATCCTGTAATAATGAAAAATTATCTCGGCGTGTAAATTTAAATTGTATAACGAGGTAACGATGAATTTAGCCGACTTTTTGACAGATACGGCCAAGCGCATACCGGATCATTGCGCCATACATTTTAAAGAAGAAAAAGTAACCTTCAGGGAAATGAATCAGAAGGTAGATCGTTTAGCCCATGGACTTACCCGTTTGGGTCTTAAACCCGGGGATTTTTGCGTTCTGATGATGCCCAACTCGCTTAATTGGGCATTGATTTATTACACGCTGGCCAAACTGGGTGCGGTTATCGTGCCGGTGAATTTCCTTTATAAAAAGGCTGAGCTCGAGTATATCTTTACCGATTCGGGAGCCCGGGCTTTTATCGGCCATGGTAATTATTTGAGCGAAGCTCTTCGGACAATGGAATCCCTGCCACAAATGAACCTGCGCATCGCCATGGGCGAGAATCTGCCGGCAGGATTTATTTCATTGGATGATTTGTTTGATGGGGCTGTAGATTTTAAGACGTTTCCGAACAGCGACGATGACCCATTCGCCGTGATTTATACCAGCGGCACGACAGGCCGATCGAAAGGAGCGATCTTGACCCATAAGAGCCTCATGAGCGACGCCCGGGCCGTGGCTCAGGTGCGATATACTGAACCGAAAGACATCGTCTTGAGCGTACTTCCCCTCTTTCATATCTACGGCCAAACCCATGCTCTTAATATATCCATTTACCGGGGGCTTACCATCCGGATATGGGAGGAATTTGACGTCCAAAAGGTTATGGCCGCCATTGAAGAGGAAGAGAGCACGATTCTTTATGCGGTGCCGACGATGGTCAACCGGTTGGTTGAACTGGCGATGAATAATCCTCCAAAAAGCTCCAGTCTCCGTTTCTGTATCTCCGGAGGCGCCTCATTGCCGGTGGAAATTTTGAATCGATTCGAGAAGGCTTTCAAAACGACGATTTATGAAAGCTACGGGCTGACGGAATTCTCACCAACCTGCGTTGAAAACCCTTTTGGCAGACCGACGCGTCCCGGCTCTATCGGCCTGCCGATACCCGGATTCACGGTGCGCATTGTGGATGATCATGACAATGACGTGCCCCCGGGTGAAGTCGGCGAGTTGATCGTGTCAGGAGACGCGGTCATGAAGGGTTATCTGAATCAGCCGGAAGCTACCGCGGAGGCTTTACGGGGCGGCTGGCTGCACACCGGCGACCTGGCGCGGATGGATAAGGATGGATATATCTATATTGCAGGTCGGAAAAAGGAATTAATAATCCGGGGGGGATTTAATGTGTATCCCCGGGAGATTGAAGAAATATTGTACACGCATAAGGATGTATTAGAAGCAGCGGTGCTGGGAGTGCCTCATTCCGATTTGGGCGAAGAGGTGGCTGCCGTCATCGTTCTCAGGCCCGGAGCAAACAGCAGCGCGGATGAAATACAAAAATACGTAAAGGATCGGTTAGCCCCGTATAAATATCCCCGTATCGTAAAATTCGTAAGCGAGCTTCCCAAAACCTCAACCGGAAAAATCTTCAAGCGCGGGATTTCACTGTAAGATTGGAACGATCAAGCGCGTTATTTTTTCTTTGATTTCGATTGGTCTTGATATTCGAATTTATGCTCCCTCCTGCATTTCAGCATGCATTTATCCTTCAATGAACCGGATAAAACACCGCACCTGCTCTCGCACGGATCCTCTGTATCCTTGATTATTTCCTCACGCCCCGGCCTGGCAGGCTTATTTCTGTCAAGGCAAATCCTGATGCATTTAATTTTCTCAACCCCCGTGTAGGCGCTGCAAATATCCTCGCATTCGCTCATTCTCTTCTTGACGTCGCTCTCGACGCGGGGGCTGCTCCTCCGCTTCGAGTTCACGCACATCCTGATGCACTCGACCCGCTCCTTCCCGGTGAGAGAGGAGCAGAGGGAAGCGCACTCGTCATATATCGGGGAATCTCCGGTTTGAGAGCCTGCCGGCGCATCCGCGACCGCGAAAGAAATCAATACGAGCAGGAAAAGAATACGCATGGTGCGGCCGGGCATCATGGCGGGTCATCCCTTCTGCCACTTGAACAGGAGCGATCCCAGGGAAAGGAATAAGGCGGACATCAGCAGCAGAATGAAGATCTGCGGCTGTATCTCCCGTAAACCTGCTCCGTCGTTCATTATCTGCCGGGCCGCGTCCACCATCTGCGTCAGGGGGAAGAGGAGCGAAATCTTCTGCACCCAGGGCCGGGCCCCCTCCAGGGAGAACCACACCTCGGAGAGAAACATCATGGGCCATGAGATCAGGTTCAATATGCCGCCGGCGAATTCCTCGCTGCTGCTCCGGGAAGCCACCACCAGAGCGAGGGATATCATGCTGAATGCACCGAGGAAGAAGACGAGCAGCAAACTCAGATACGATCCGCGCACGCGGAATCCGTACAAAAGCATGCACCCGATGAACACGATTCCGGTGGTCAGAAGCAGCAGGAACATGCGCGACATTATCTGGGCTGTGAGGAACTCCCACGGCCGCAGCGGGGTAACGCTCATCCGCTTGAGCACTCCGTTTTTCCGGTAGGTGACGACGACGTATCCGACTCCGAACAGTGCGCTGAACATGATGTTCATTCCCAGAATTCCGGGGAAAAGCCATTCCAGATAAGGGATCTCCACACCCTGTATGCTCTCCTTCTTCAGAGGGGTCTTGAAAATGGCCGCGCTCCCCTTGAGCAGCTGCTCTGCGATGTATCCCTTGGGCGAGGTCTTGCTCGACCAGAACTCCCCTTTAGCAGGGTTAATCACCAGGTCGATCTTGTGATGGAGCAGCTTGTCCAGGGCGTCCTTTTCCGATGCAAAGGAGATGAAAGCAATATATTTTATTTCCCTGAACTTGCTTAGTTGCTCTTCAGCCGGCAGTTTCGATGACGCGTAAGGCCCCACGATACCGACCTTGTATTCATCATGGCGCTCATCACCGAAAACCATGCTGAATCCGACGATAACGAGAAGCGGAAACAGTATGTTCCAGCCGAACGCGGATCGGTCCCTTAAGAACTCGAGGTTCCGCGCCTTGAAAAGGATCAATACTCGTTTTATCGTTCTCATATGATGCTCCGGTCACTCAGGGTCGCCCTCTAAGCCCCTCTCCTGAGGGGTTTGGGGGGCTTCAAGTCAATCCCATGACTAACTATTCATAGATACCAAGTCGAAGCCGTTTTGCATTATGCCCGGAGGTCATGTCCGGTCAGCTTCAGGAAAAGATCCTCCAGATTATGCGCGTGAACATTCATCGTCGACAGATCCACCCCCTGCTGCACCATGCGGCTGATGCATTCGTTGGGCGAATCGGTCTGTATTTCGATCCGGTCATGCTTCCGGGACCAGCGGCAGGGGAAATTGCGCAAAATCGAATCGCTGAGCTCTGCGCGTATGGTTATGGTTGCGCCGCCGCCGTGCTCTTTCAGAAGAACCTGGGGCGAGCCCATGACAATTATCTTTCCATAATCGATGATCCCGATGATATCGCAGAGCAATTCCGCCTCCTCCATGTAGTGGGTGGTGAGAACCATGGTTTTTTTCATCGACTTTATCTGATTCACGATGTCCCAGAGATGGCGGCGGGCTTGCGGATCCAGGCCGGTGGTCGGCTCATCCAGAAATATCAGATCCGGATCATTGGCCAGGGCCATTGCGAGAAGCAGCCGCTGCTTCTGTCCTCCCGAAATCTTATGGTTGTCCCGGCCGAGTATCTCCTCGAGCCTGCAGGTTTCCACAAGGTAGTCCAGATCGGCCCGGCGGTCGTACAGGTTACGGAAGGTAATGAGGGTTTCCTTCACGGTCAGGAACTGGGGCAGCTCGGTATTCTGGAACTGGATGCCCACCTCGTTCTTGAACGATTGCCCGCGGCGCCTCCCCTTGTAATTGATCTCCCCGGCGGTCGGGTGGAGAATCCCCTCGATCACCTCTATGGCCGTTGTTTTCCCTGCCCCGTTCGGCCCCAGAAGCCCGAAGCAGGTACCCGGCTCGATCGCAAAGCTTATGCCGTCTACGGCCTTGACCTCCCGGTAATATTTTTTTAAATCTTTGACTTCAAGAATCGGTCCCATTAAAATAGTATCCCGAATACTGAATCGATTTTTTTTAAAATTTTCTCAAGCGCACGGCCGTCGGATTTCCTCATCCTGCTTTTCAATTCCTCAAGCTTCAGGAGAACGTCAAAAATTCCGTCAAATGCCGCGCCGGCGTTTAAATCATCATTCATGCCGGACTCAAACTCCTTCTGAATGGAGCTGATCAGATCCCCGACCCGGCTGTCTGATCCGGCCGGCGGACTTGCTCCCGTGATCAGCCGTTTGGCCGTCTGGCGGAAGGCTTCAACCCTGGCGCAGGATTCCTTAAACCGCTCCCGGGTAAAATTGAGCTTCTTCCGGTAATGCGTATAAAAAAGGAAAAACCTGAGCTCCCGCGGCTTGCACCTGCGGGAATAAAGATCGCCGGGGTAGATGATATTCCCCCTGCTCTTTGACATGGTCTTCCCCTCCACGACAAGATGCTCGCCGTGCAGATAGTAGTTGGCGAATGTCCCGCCGGTGTGTGCCTCCATGATGGCGATATTGTAATCATGATGCCGGTAGATGTTGTCGATTCCGCCGCAATTGATGTCTATCTCCGGCCCCAGGTGCTCGATGATGACCAAAGGATCCTGGATGTTCCAGGAAGGCCTTCCTTTACCGATTTCCGTATCCCACCATTTGATGTCGCCGTCGCGGTACCCGTGCCAGAGAATGAAATCACCTAAGTTCCAGCGGTTCCCATGATAGGTATCCCGCTTGAAGCGGACCTTTTTTTTCGGCCACCGGCTTTTGTCGAGCCGGTACAGCTTTCCGAAGTCCTTGAATTTCAGGGGATCGAAAAATATATCCCTTCCGTAGCGGTACGCGAACCCTTTGGCCATCAGATCCTGTATCAGGGACACCGCGCACCGGACGCACTCAGACGAGCGCTGGGTCTTTTCCGGCAGATCGATGTCCAGCGACCTCGACTCCGATACGAATATCTTTTCTATCTCCCGGGTAAGATCATCAATCTTTTTATTTTTCCTCCTGGCTTCAATAATTGTTTTATCCTCAATGTCGGTGAGGGGAATGGCGCGGTCGACCCGGTAGCTCCGGTATTCCAGATATTTGACGAGCAGATCCTCGTACATAAAGGTCCGGTAATTGCCGATATGAGGCCGGCGGTATATGGACGGGCCGCAGGTGAAAATTTTGACCATCCCCTGTTTTCGAGGGCGGAAGACCTCTTTCGCCCTCGACATCGTGTTATACAGTTTCAGCATAAGAACCTATTTGTTATTATCCCCCCCCCTTTATCCCGCGCAGAGGCACCTGACCTCACCCGCGCGCTGCGCACCCTCTCCCCCTTGAAGGCG